>Ga0224722_1000549_pt1 | contig 21795 bp, 19 predicted proteins | sample Balambano_FR1_Me_FD_161646 | JGI IMG/M metagenome (GOLD analysis project Ga0224722, IMG submission 161646) | Freshwater sediment microbial communities from Lake Towuti, South Sulawesi, Indonesia - Balambano_FR1_MetaG | ecosystem: Environmental > Aquatic > Freshwater > Lake > Sediment | place... | reverse complement strand
CCTGATGAACAAAGGCTTGGAAGTGATTGAAGCCCACTTCTTATTTGGGTTGGATTATAACCACATCGATATTGTGATCCACCCCCAGAGCATTATTCACTCCATGATTGAGGTGCAAGACACCTCTGTACTAGCGCAGTTGGGCTGGGCTGATATGCGGCTACCGCTGCTTTATGCCCTTTCCTATCCGGAGCGGGTGGTAACCGATTGGAAGCCGCTGGATCTGGTTCAAGTTGGCAGCCTTACCTTCCGAGAGCCAGACCATCAGAAGTATCCCTGCATGCAATTGGCCTATGCGGCTGGGCGTGCGGGTGGATGCATGCCTGCTGTGCTGAATGCCGCGAATGAACAAGCTGTTGCTCTGTTTCTGGATGAGTGCCTCCAATTCTTGCAGATTCCCCAACTGATTGAGCAAGCCTGCGATCGCTACCAGGTGCACAACACTGCCCAGCCCACCCTAGAGGATATTTTAGAAGCCGATCGCTGGGCTCGCCAGGAGGTGCAAACGTTGGCTCAGCGCCTGACGACTCGATCAACAGTGTCGGTGTATGGGTAGGCCAGCTAGTTTAGGGGCTGTAATCAATTACCGGCTACACACTGTTCCAAGTAAGGGATCCAGCCCCTAGACTATTGACTAAGGCGGGCACGGCAAGGCTTGTGGTTCAAGGTTTCTGCAATGAATTGATGACGCGCCCTAAGGTTGGGACAGCTTGGCCAATGCCGCTTTTACCGTTGCTGGAAGTTGGCGTAGAATTTTGCCCTTTTCCCGATCGACGGCTACGAGTACCACCTGAGCGGAGATAAAGCGATCGTGCCGATCAGGCGAAATAATCTCATAATCCCAGTTAATGCGCACCCCACTCATTTCGGTCATGCGGGTACAGACGATCGCCGTCATTCCCATTCGTACCGACTTGTGATAGCGCATGGCTAGTTCAACCACGGGCAAGTCACAGCCCAACTCCACCAAATCAGCAAAATTAACCCCGATCGATCGCAAACATTCAACCCGAGCCTCCTCCATCCAGGCAATATAGGTACCATGCCAGACAGCTCCAGAGTAGTCAGTATGGTTGGGATGAGCCACGACAGGGTACTCGAACCATTCCCCAGTCGCATATAACTCTTGGCGTTGAATGGTTCCTGATGTTGGTAGGGCAGAGGGGGCTTGAAAAGAGTCAGTCATAACTGTTGAAGTAACCAAAAGAACTTGTCGAATCCTAGCGTTTCGATTCTACTGTTTGCCTGCCCCAGCCAAACACTCCCTAATGATTTGATCTATAGCAGTCGCCAAGATAGTTAGGACGTAGACTAAGAGGTGTCTACCCCTCTAAAAGCCCTTGTACTTATGGCAAAAGCGTACAGTTACGACTTGCGACAAAAGGTGATCAACGCCATCCAACTAGACGGCATGAGGAAAAGCGAAGCCGCCCAAGTGTTTGGCATCAGCCGTAACACGATTAACCTATGGCTGAAGCGGCAGCAAGACACCGGAGATTATCAAGCCAAAACGACGCGTCCGCATCAGACGCACAGCAAAATTACCGATTGGGACAAGTTTGCCCGGTTTGCCCAGCAGCATGGGGGCAAAACCCAAAAGCAGATGGCTCAGTTGTGGGATGAACCCATCAGCGACCGGACGATTTCGAGAGCCTTACAAAAGCCGGGGTTGAGTCAAAAAAAAAGACCTATGGCTATCGCGAACGGGATGAGCAAAAACGAGCAGCATTCCTAAAAGAACTTGCCCAGGTGCCTGTTTGTGACCGGGTATATCTCGATGAATCAGGCATGGATGAACGCGACGATTATGGGTATGGTTGGTGTGAACCTGGGGTGCGTTTTGCAGCACTCAAGTCGGGACGGCGAGGTGGACGCATCAATATGATTGCCGCTTACTGTGAGCACCAGTTGAGTGCAGCATTTACCGTCGATGGAGCTTGTAATCGAGTCGTGTTTGAAACCTGGCTCGAGAAGTGTTTATTGCCAACCCTCAAACCTGGGAAGGTTTTGATTTTAGATAACGCGACCTTTCATCACGGGAGACAGATTACTCAACTGGTGGAATCGGTGGGCTGTTGTTTGGTGTATCTACCGGCTTATTCCCCAGATTTCAATCGGATTGAAACGTGTTGGGCTTGGCTGAAAAGCCGCATTCGCAAAAGTTTATCCAACTTTGAGTCTTTACGCCAAGCGATGGAGTCGGTTCTGAAAGATGCTGTGTCCTAATAGTCCTGTCTATAGCTGTAGCTCTGATGCTGACAATTAGCCTGAGGATATTTTGTTGAGAGAGGTAAATTCTTGCACCGTCTTGCCTCGGCCATCCTAGAGGCTCACTTCGTTACAATGCAAGCATGAGTTGTTTGGGTAAGCGAGTGGACTCAAAACGCCAAATCCTCGTCTGTCAGTACATTAACTGCCAATCCCAAGGTTCTGCTGCTGTGCTAAAGGCTTTTCAAGCCGCAGTGCCAGAGGGCGTTGTGGTTACAGGCTGTGGCTGCCAGGGTCAGTGCAACATGGGACCCACAGTGCGAGTGTTGCCAGATGAAACCTGGTATTGCCGCATCACACCAGAACAGGTTCCCCAGATTGTGGAGCAGCATTTAATCAACGGAAAGCTAGTCTCTGACCTGTTACATCCTCGCTGGCATCCTCGCTTTTACTAGCGTGGATTTGACTCGTCTGCATTGAGTGAGGAGCCTTGCGATGAGGTTTTCTGGAAATTAATGCGTTCTAAGACTAAATGGGTCGCCTGGGATTCGAACCCAGGACCAATCGGTTAAAAGCCGAGTGCTCTACCGCTGAGCTAGCGACCCATGAAAAAATAGGTCTTATGCAAACCGGATCTCAAAATAACACAGATTGGTGGAAGTGTGGGGATTCTTTTTGGAATTGGGGCGATACTTTTCGTTGACAAAGGCGAAATTTTGGCCTCCTATAGGCGATCGCTTCGTGCCATGATGCCCAAAGCACTCTTTACATCGGCATCCGTCTATGAATACCGCGCCCCAAACTGACCTCGACCAGATTTCTGAAGTGCTTTCCTCAGATGAACCAGAAATTATTGACTTGGAGTCGATTTACATTACTGATATTGAATTTCGCCAGGAAACCATTTATTTTATCGTGGTCGATCGCTTCCACGATGGCGACCCCAACAACAACCTGGGTGAAAACGATGACCTGTACGATGCGTCACGACAGGATTGGGGCAGGTACTGGGGGGGCGATTTGCAGGGCGTTATCAACAAGCTGGATTATCTCCAAACTATGGGGGTAACTGCCGTGTGGCTAACGCCGCTGTTTGAGCAGATAGACTATCTCAGTTTCGGTGCTGCCGCTATTCACGGCTACTGGGCCAAAGACTTTAAGCGCATTAACCCACGATACTTGGCTAAAGATGATAATCCGTCGCTGTTTCAGGCTGAAAATACCGTATTCGATCGCCTGATCGCCGAATTACACCAACGCGGTATGAAGCTGGTACTGGATATAGTCTGCAACCATAGCAGTCCGCCAGGGGAAGCGGGCCAAAAGGGCGAACTCTATGACGATGGCAAGCTGGTTGCCGACTTTGACGCTGACCATGATCACTGGTATCACCACTATGGCGAGGTTACCGATTGGGAAGATGAATGGCAAGTTCAGAACTGCGAGTTGGCAGGCTTGGCTACGTTTAATGAAAATAATGTGCAGTATCGCAACTATATTAAATCGGCCATCAAGTTATGGCTCGATCGCGGCGTTGATGCGCTGCGGGTAGACACAGTCAAACACATGCCCATCTGGTTCTGGCAAGAGTTTGTCACCGACATCAAAACCCATAAACCAGATGTGTTCATCTTTGGCGAATGGATTTACAGCAATGCCGATGACCCAGCATCCCTGCGCTTTGCTAACCACTCTGGCATGAACATTTTGGACTTTGGCCTGTGCATGGCGATGCGATCGGCTCTGGCCAAAAACGACGAGGGCGGCTTTCAAATTATCCAGGGTGTGCTCGATCGCGATCATCACTACGATCGCGTCACAGAGCTAGTCACCTTCATCGATAACCACGACATGCACCGCTTCCAAACACTCAACCCCGATCCAGAGCGACTTCGCCTTGCCATTAACCTGATCATGACCTCCCGTGGCATTCCTTGCCTCTACTATGGCACCGAGCAAGGACTACACAACGACACCAACGCCAACGACGACATTTACGGCAACAATGACCCCTACAATCGCCCAATGATGGAAACCTGGGACACTGATGCCTTAATTTATCGACAAATTCGCCTACTATCTGGGTTGCGCCGCCTCAACCCTGCTGTTTCCCTCGGCAGCCAACAGCCCCTGCATGTCACCGCTGATGTGTACTGCTATGTGCGCCGATACCGTGATTCGCGTTGTGTTGTAGCGATGAACAAGGGTGAAGCCGTGACCTTGGAAAACCTAGCTGTTGATTTGCCTGATGGCGAACACACCTGCGTCCTTACCCGCCGCAAACTGGAGGTCAAGGACGGACATATTGCCAGTTTTGAGCTGGATACCCATGAGGTAATTGTGCTCAGTCACGTAGGGCAGCGGGTCAAAGGCCAAACGATCGTCCGGGCACAGGTAAACAGCGTTGCCACCCAACCGGGCGAACGGATCGTCGTCACAGGTGACTGCCCCGAACTGGGTAACTGGGATCTGTCCAAAGCCTACGGACTGGAATACATTAACTCCAATACCTGGTTTGGTGAAATTGCCTTTGAAGAAAGCGCAGGTCGCGCGATCGCCTATCGCTATGTAGTGGTGCGAGACAGCACGCCGCCCATTTACGAAAACCTCACCTGCCGTCGCTGGGGGCTTGCTCCAGAAGGCATTGTCAAATGGCGCGATCGCTGGGCAGCATAGTCCCTAGTTAGACTGCTTTCAGTTGAGTATCCACAGGTATAAAGCACTCTATTGCAGAGGAATGAAGCCATTTTGTTTAACGATCGCCTGTCCTTCAGATGACAGCGCTAAATCTACAAATTGCTTAACAGCAGGGCTGGTGCGTTGCGGCACAACCAGATAAAGCGGACGACTGATGGGATAGCCAGTATCCCTATCTATAGGAGAAATGCCGTTGATTGAAACAATCCGCACTGTTTTCTGATTCTCAACTTGAGTTACCGTACTGTAGGTAATGCCGTCATTGCCCAATGCGCGCAATAAAGGGGTTGTTTCATCTTGCTTAACTGTGATGAAATTAGAGCCTTCTGGGGCAAAGGGCTCTCCCTGCAACACTACATCTCGGAAAAACGTGTGAGTACCGCTATCTGGGGAACGGTTAATAACGCGAATTCGCAAATTAGGCCCACCTACTTGCGACCAGTTGACAATTCGCCCCTGAAAAATATCCTTGAGTTGTTGCATACTCAAGTCCCCTTTATAGGGATTATTAATGCCTACAGCCACAGCTAGAGCGTCCTTGGCAATGAGCCTAGTCACTACGCCTCGCTGTGTCTCCTCAGGCTTGAGAGGCCGGGAGCTAACCGACATCAGAACTTTGCCATCTAACAAGTTTTGCAAACCTTTGTTAGACCCATTGGGCCGTCCATTGGGAAGACCATATTCTGTTGGAATGTCAGGATTGGTTCGGCTGTAGGCCACCTCCAATTGTTTGATAAGGGTCACCATAGTGACGCTGCCGTCAATAGTCAAAATTGCAGGATTAGGTAGAGATGTGTTGAGGTCATCTGTAGCTCTTTGGGCATCAGCGATCGCTGGAGGTGAAGCAGAACTGGTCGGTGTAGCTGTGGGGGAAGATACATTGAGAAATTTTGAAACTGGTTCTCGAAAAATCCAAGCACCTCCGCCCAGTAAGCCAGCGGTGATTAGAAAAGAGGCCAGTAGCGTAATGGTTTCTTTCATAGGAATAGTTGCATCTAAACTACCTGGCGATCGAATTCATACATCGGCATCTGTTTCCTGGTACCTCGGGTCATTCTAGCGCTAAGACTTGTTGAACAAGTTTTGCTCCAGCCTGGAGAATACGGTAAGGTTGGTGGAACATTTGGGCAGTATTTCAACCAGTATTCTGACTCAAATCTCTGATTTTATCTGTGTAAACTTCTTACCTTGTGTAGCACTAGACGTGGACAGCGAGTTCTGGACATTACTTCAGTACCCTTTTATGCAGCGGGCGATCGCAGCAGGCGCGCTAATGGGCTTGCTGTGTGGATTATTGGGCAGTTTTGTAACGCTTCGTCAATTATCATTTTTTAGCCATGCTGTGGGTCACGCAGCTCTAGTCGGCATTGCTATGGGGGTTTTGCTGCAAGTGGATCCTACCTGGATGCTGCTACCGTTTACCTTGCTGTTTGGATTGGGTGTGCTGTATTTGATCGACCATACAAGCTTGTGGAGTGACAGTGTGCTTAATATCGTGCTGTCTGGGGCATTGGCGATCGGCATTATTCTCACCAGCTTCATCAAGAGCTATCGTGGCAACTTGATTAATGTTCTGTTTGGCGACATTTTGGCTGTCAATGCGATCGACATTGGCCTAACTCTGGGGCTGCTAATCATCAGCGCCGCCATTCTGTTTGCCACACTGCGACAGCAAATTTTGTTGACAGTCAACTCCTCGGTAGCAAAAGTGCAAGGCATTGCGGTGCAGTTTCATCGCTACCTGTTTGTAGTGTTACTGTCCCTGGCTGTTGCTATTTCTATCAAAGCAGTAGGGATTTTGCTGGTGAATGCCTTTTTAGTGATTCCAGCGGCCACTGCAAAGCTGTTGAACCAGCAATTTAAGCCCTATTTGGCAGCGTCTATGGTGCTAGGTGCGTTGAGCAGTGTGGTGGGAATGGTAACCTCTGGGGTACTGGACTTCCCAACGGGGCCAAGCATTGTATTGGTACAGTTTTTAGGATTTTTACTAGTATTTGCTGGGGTAAAACTGGCAGGTTCCCGGTTTTTTGCCAGCCTGTGGGCTGGCACAGATTCATCTCCATAACCGCAATTTTAAGCGTATACTGCTGTCCAATAGCATGATGGGATGAGGGGTTGAATAAGGCAGTTGGGCAGCGATTTTCGCAGGATTTGGCGCAATTAGACTGGGGGCGATCGCGAGTTGCCCTCGTGCATGAATGGCTAACACCAAAGGCTACAGGTGGCTCTGAACTGGTTGTACAAGAGATTTTGCGCTGGATAGACGCTGATCTGTATGCTTTGATTGATTTTGAATCAACCAATCCTGACAGTTATCTATTTAAGCGCTCGATCGGTACTACGTTTTTGCAGTACTTGCCAGGAGCGTGTAACGGGGTGCAGAAGTATCTGCCGTTGCTGCCGTTGGCGATCGAACAGCTTGACCTCCGCGATTACGACATTATTTTGTCGTCCTCCCATGCTGTGGCTAAAGGTGTGCTGACGCGATCGGATCAGTTGCACATTTGTTACTGCCATTCACCTATGCGCTACGCCTGGGATTTGACATTTGACTACCTCCGCAATAGTCGCTTGGGACGCGGCCTGTTCGGCTTTGCCACCCGCTATCTGTTGCACTATCTGCGGCAGTGGGATGTATTGACTGCTAACCGCGTCGATTACTTCATTGCCAACTCGCAAAACACAGCACGACGCATTTGGCGATGCTACCGTCGCCCAGCTAAGGTCATCTATCCCCCGGTGCAAGTCGATCGGCTACCGTTTTGTCACCAAAAAGACGACTTCTACCTAACCGTATCGCGTTTGGTCAATTACAAACGGATAGAACTGATTGTGCATGCCTTCAATCAACTGGGACGATCACTAGTAGTGATTGGAGAAGGGCCAGAGCTAGCCTACCTCCGACGCCTAGCTAAACCCAACGTCCAGCTTTTAGGCTGGCAACCCGATGACGTCGTCGCAGACCACATGGCACGGGCAATAGCCTTTGTCTACGCAGCCCATGAAGACTTTGGCATTGCTCCAGTAGAAGCACAAGCCTGTGGCACGCCAGTCGTTGCCTATGGTCAGGGTGGTACGTTAGAAACAGTGCGCGATGTGCGCCAGGATGTAACCTTAGGAACAGGGATTCTGTTTCCTCATCAGACTGAGCAAGATTTAATAGATGCTATCTTGCAATTTGAACAGTATCGTCACAAGCTAAAGCCAGAAATCCTGCGATCGCATGCTCTGTCGTTTAGCTCAACCATTTTTCAACAGAAATATCTTAGCTTTGTGGAGCACTGCTATCAGGAATTCAAAACAATCAGAACGCAATCAACTAACTTGTCGCCCTGAATTGACAAACTCCTAACTGAATTAGTGTCTATCTCATCGTAGATGGGGTCAGTGGCTTTATGATCAGGACTGTGTGTGGTGTGGATACGTAAGGAGTAACAATGACTGCGGAAAGTCAACTCGTCTCCGGAAAAACAGCTCGAGAGCGTCTAAAACGTGGCTTAGTTCCCTACTGTGTGGAAGCTCTCAATGGAGAATTCGCAAAGCGTTTATTCGACATTGTATTCTCTTTAACCATTTTGGTTCTGTTTTCGCCGGTATATCTGGTTTTAATGCTCTTGATTGCCTTGAGCTCCCCAGGCCCTGTGTTCTACGTTCAAGAACGAGTAGGAAAGAACTTCCGTCGATTTGGCTGCATCAAATTCAGAACGATGGTCAGAAACGCCGATGAAGTCTTCCTGCAGATGATGGAGTCATCACCCGCCCTCAGACAGGAGTTTCAGGATAATTTCAAACTGCGGGTTGATCCCAGAATTACCTGGATTGGTCGTTTTCTTCGAGTCACCAGTTTGGATGAGTTTCCTCAGTTTCTAAATGTTCTCAAGGGCGATATGAGCGTAGTAGGCCCCAGACCTCTGGTAGCCGAAGAATTGCCAAAGTATGGTCGCCATATTGAACATGTGCTAACAATTCGACCAGGCATCACTGGGCTATGGCAGGTATCAGGGCGTAATGATATTCCCTACCCGCGACGTGTTCAAATTGACGTGTACTACGTTAACTTTCGCAATATGCTGATTGATCTTTGGATCGTGATTAAGACAATCGGGGTTGTCATTTTCCCTAAAGACAACGGCGCTTACTAGCCTGTGACAACGTAGGGTATTTGGATTGTGCCAGTGGTGGTATTTGCCCAGACTGACACACTGTTTGTTGAGCTGCTTCTAAGTCAGGGAATGCTTGAGAGTGATGTTTAATTGGTGACGCCTGCACACCTGTGTACGGGCTTAACCCGATTGGCCAGTCACTTGCAACTAGGGAGCCATAGATTATGAGTCGTCAACATGTTGGGAAGCTTACCGCAATAACTACGGCGGTCGTTGTGGGTTTAGCCACGTTGGTAGAATGTACTAGTGCAGCCACGCAACTGAAGAGCGGCAGTAGTTATGATGGCTTTGTGCAAGCTACATCACCTAGTTTTCAGTTCATTAATCCTAAGTCAGGTTCACGCTCACAAACAGCACGGGGACAGGAGTTTACTTTTTCAGCTAAGAAAGGGGAACGCATTGCGATCGCGATCGACCCTGAAGATGGGAGCGCCCTCAAGCCTGTGTTAGTCCTGCTGGATCCTAACAAAAAGCAAGTAGGCTACAGCGAAGCAGCCAGCTTTATTTACCAGATTCCTGTTACAGGAACCTATCGTCTTCTGGTCTTGGGATTAAATAATACCCGTGGCCGTTATACGCTTGTTGTTAATAGTGTGGGCACTGCCTCCGCCCCAACTGCAGGAACCCAGTCCCAGGCTGACCAGATTATGCGTAATGAACTGAAACTGCGCATTATTGGATGTGGGGTGCCCAACGTAGCTCGAATCAAAATTGGCAATGACGAGCGTTGCACTCGTGATATCGAGCCTGGGCAGTACGTTTACGACAGCAGTTCAAAAAGCATCAAACTAGTTGACACCCGTCGAGATTTACTGGCTCAGCGTCTCCAAATTACGGTTCTAGAGCGCTGTCCTGCTAATCCTGCAACCGTTGCCCAAATTGTGATGAACGACCCGCAAGATGGCAAGGACTATACTTACTGCGCTACACCGACCCGGTTTGTTAAAGCAGGGGCTTATCGTTACGATGTGCTCAATGATGATCTGAAGCCGATCGCCGCTGCACAGGTGCCTGCTCCAGCTCCTACTCCAGCTCCAACCTCCCCCCAGACAGTTTCTACCTCTGTACCAGATGCGCGCCGTCAGGTGTTGCAAGCCGACTATGGCCTGTCAGTGCTAGACAATTGCCCCGCAGCTCGCAGTTCACTGGTGGTGGTTACCTTCCCAGAAACCGATCAGAGCTATGTTTACTGTGCTCGTCCTAACCGAGTTGTGGTGGCTGGAGAATATACCTACAATGCCCAAACTGGCAATTTGGATCCTGCCCGTCAGCCTGCCCCACAGTGTACTGTCTCGGTTGGGGGCATTTGTATTGTGAAATAGATTGCAAGGTGCCCAGGGTTTTCGTAGTTTAGCGATAGCGTGTTTATCACTTGCTGATGGCTCTCAAGTTTTGACTTGTCTCAATTCGCGTCATCAAAGCGTCAACGTCGAATGATAAGCTAGCAAATGCACTCAAAATGTAGGATGACATCAATGGGTGGGTCAACCCAGGCACCATATTTATTGCGGGCGGCTCGTGGTGAGAGCGTAAGTCGTCCACCTGTGTGGATGATGCGGCAAGCAGGTCGCTACATGAAGGTCTATCGTGATTTACGCGATCGCTATCCTTCTTTTCGAGAGCGCTCAGAAAATCCAGATTTGGCGATCGACATTTCGCTACAACCGTTTCGCGCTTTTCAGCCCGACGGGGTCATATTGTTTTCCGATATTTTGACACCGCTTCCTGGCTTGGGCATTCCCTTTGATATTGTCGAAAGTCGCGGCCCTGTTATCGATCCACCAATTCGATCAGTAGAGCAAGTGCGACAATTGCAGCCTTTGCAACCCGAAGAATCACTTCCGTTTATTCGCACGATTTTGCAGGCGCTACGTCAGGAAGTGGGCGATCGTGCAACCGTTCTGGGATTTGTTGGTGCACCCTGGACACTAGCTGCCTATGCCATTGAGGGCAAAAGCTCTAAAGACTACACCATCATCAAAAGCATGGCCTTTACAGAGCCTGCTATGTTGCACGAGTTTCTGGGCAAGCTAGCGGATGCGATCGCCGTCTACGTTCGCTACCAGATCGACTCAGGTGCGCAGGTAGTGCAGATGTTTGATTCTTGGGCAGGGCAACTTAGCCCCCAAGACTACGACACCTTTGCTGTGCCCTATCAACAGCGAGTTGTGCAACAGGTGAAAGCAACTCATCCTGATACACCTTTGATTCTCTACATTAATGGAAGCGCGGGCATTCTAGAGCGTATGGCTCAGTCTGGCGTGGATATTGTCAGTGTAGATTGGACAGTCGAACTGGCTACGGCACGCCAGCGGTTGGGGACTGGCGTAGGTGTACAAGGCAATATTGACCCCTGTGCTTTGTTTGGCTCTAAGGCGTTCATTCGCGATCGCATCTTGGAAACTGTGCGTCAGGCAGGGGGCGATCGGCACATTCTGAACTTGGGGCATGGCATTTTGCCAGGAACCCCAGAAGAAAACGCAGCCTATTTCTTTGAAACAGCTAAGCAGGTTGATCAATTGCTTTCAGTACATGCCTGAGCTAACTTTGCGGAGTACAGATTCAATTCCGGGTATAACTGATGGACATGAACTGGGTTTAAGGGTTTTTGGGAGCCAGCGACTGATTTAGCAGAAGCTTGTCCTAACAACCTGAAGCTCACCACAGCAAGGTAAAGCCAGCCCACGCCAAGTTCACGTTAACGAAGCTCCTGTGGCAACTTGAATAGTTCTTCTCATTCCTTGTTTGATCCAAACCTCGTTGATTCTGCAATGACTGGTCGTAAGCGGATTCTGGTAACAGGTGCCAGCGGTTGTGTTGGTCACTATGTGGCTGATGCATTGATTCGAGAAACGGATCATGAGCTGTTTTTAATGGTGCGTAACCCCGATCGCCTCAAATTGGATCCCGATGTACGTTCGGGCGTGACTGTGGTTCCCACTAATATGAAAGACATTGAGCAACTAGCTGATTTGTTGCCAACCATAGACACTGCCGTACTGACTGCCGCAGCTTGGGGTGGGCCAGAGGTGGCATGGGAAATCAATGTCGTCAAAACACTTCAGTTGTTGAAGCTCCTCGATCCCGATCGCTGCCAGCAGGTAATTTACTTCTCCACAGCTAGCATTCTCGATCGCAACAATCAACCCCTGAAGGAAGCTGAAACAATTGGCACAGGTTACATTCGTTCAAAGTATGCTTGCTACCAACGGTTGGCTAGTTTGGCGATCGCCCCTAAAATCACAACCTTATTTCCCACTCTACTAATGGGAGGCGACGCTTCCACTCGACTGTCTCATATTTCCGAAGGCATTGTTCAGGTTGCCAACTGGATCTGGCTGCTACGCTTTTTCAAAGCTGATGGCAGCTTCCACTTCATTCATGCCAAAGATGTAGGGCAAATTGTGCGGCATTTCGTAGACCATCCTCCGCAACCCGGCAATCCACGGCAGTATGTGCTGGGAAACGATGCAATAACCCTTAACCAGGCGATTGAGGAAACCTGCGATTACCTTAACCAGCGCATTTACTTTCGCATTCCCCTCACGATGAAATTAGCCAATCTGCTGATTACAGTGTTTCGGATCCAGATGGAACCTTGGGATCGGTTTGCGTTTCAGTATCGCCACTTCGTCCACCGTAGTCCGATAACCCCCAGTAGCTTTGGCATACCAACCTATTGCAGCACCTTTAAGGATGTGCTCAAGCTAAGTGGAGTTGTGCCTGCAATGCGTCGTTAAAACATTACCGTTAACGACAGAGTCAAGGTTCAAGCCTAATTTGGGCTTAGGTTAAGCCTACAGCCAGCAGCGGGGTGTAATGCCTTGTACATAGAGAATGTGCTCTGCTCGAAACACTTCGGACTCTGTGCCATTGATCAACAGTAAATAGTTTCCTTGTGCTAACTGGTTCGTATGAGCTTTAGTTTGCTGAGCGCTAATTTCGTGCCCAACCCAAGCGCCGATCGCCCCTCCAGTGACAGCCCCCAAAACTGCGCTAGCAGCTAACAACAGCAGCTCAGACCCTAGCACAATGGAACTAAATCCCGGCACCATCAGCAAACCCGCACTAAACAGCAATCCCATGCTGCCTCCCACTACGTTACCAATCACCAAGCCGCTGGCGAGGTTGCGAGCACGATTGGGAGCTATCTGTGCCGATTCCCAACGCAGCAATTCGCGAGTGGGTGGTACATCAACTACGCCAGTTGTCAAGCGAGTGTCTTGACCTAGCAAAAAAATCTTGTACAGTGGGAAGCCAGCAATCACTAGTTGATCGACAGCTTGCCCAGCAGTGTCTAGATTAGAGAAGACCGCGATCGCCCGTCGATGGTGTTGCAGAATCATGGCTTGGCCACCCAACCCAATAAACCGGGAACTTTTTGTATTCCACACTACTAATCTACTGTGGAATTGGCGCAATATCTGAGAAACCGTAATCTTCCTCAACAGTCCATATCTTCTTAATACCTGCACGGCGGCTCTGTCCGGAGTCTATTGCTCTGGCCTTTCTAGGTTTAATTACCAACCTCGCTTGAGGGCAAACTAAGGAACGTGCGACTGTGGTCTAGATTGTCTTTTCCCTCTCACCGCCCCTATGCCAGTGAATCCTCGATCGCTCCAATCATTAAGCCAGACACTAGCCCAACTCAAGCAGTGTGTGGTTGATCTAGAGCAGCAACTGGCTTCGCAGGAAACGCAACCCGACTCAGCACAACCTGTTGCCCCAGGCGCGATCGCCCCAACTGTCGAAATTATCGACCTGCATCATGCCGTTGCTGCTGCTGCCGATGGTGTTGCGCTAATCAACCCTGCTGGCGAAGTGATCTATGCCAACACCGCCTATGCCAACCTGTGTGGGTACGATCGCCCAGCAGATTTGATCGGCCAAGCATGGTCTACACTCCACTCCACCAACAGACTTTCCTGGCTACAAGAACAGGCCAGTACCGACACCAGACCCCACTGGCAAGGAGAGATACTGACTACGCAAATCAGCAGCAGCCCAGTTTGGCTACGGCTGTCTCTGACGCTGCTGCCTGATCACAGCACCCTTTGCATTGCTCAACCTGCTGCCCACCGGCAACTGGCAGACGACACTCTGGACATGCAAACCCAGCAATATCGGGCTTTGGTGCAGACGGCAAGTTGTGTAATTTTGCGATGGGATCCCCAGGGGCATGTCAAATTTCTTAATGAGTATGGCCAGCGGCTGTTTGGTTACCGAGCCAAGGATCTGCTAGGCAAGCCGCTGCTAGGCAGCCTGTTACCAGAAACGGAAGCAGCAACTTATACCCTCACCGCTATGGTGAATGAGATTTGCGACTATCCCGATCGCTACGCATACACCGAACAAGAGAACTCCTGTCGTGACGGGCGATCGGTCTGGATTGTGTGGACCCACAAACCTATCTGTAATGCCCAAGCAGAGTTGGTTGAAATTTTGTCAGTTGGCACCGACGCCACCCAACGAAAACAAGCCGAAACTGCTCTGCAGGCATCCCAAACTCAACTTAAGCGACAGGCTCAAGACCTAGAAAATGCACTCTACGAACTGCAACAGACCCAAACTCAACTGGTACAAAGTGAAAAGATGTCCTCTCTAGGGCAGCTTGTAGCTGGTGTTGCCCACGAAATCAACAACCCAGTAAACTTCATCCACGGTAATATCAACCCTGCTAGTCAATATATCTGTGATTTGATGGATTTGCTGGAGCTTTATCAAGAGCACTTTCCCCAGGGAACGCCTGAAATTAGAGACAAGATAGAAGAAATTGACTTGGAATTTTTGCTGGATGACTTGCCCAAAATCATTTCTTCCATGAAGGTGGGAGCCGATCGCATCCGCGAAATTGTCCACTCCCTCCGTACTTTTTCGCGCCTTGACGAAGCTGAACTAAAACCTGTTGATCTACACGAAGGACTCAATAGCACTCTGTTGATCCTACGCAACCGGCTCAAGGAAACTGTAGAACGTCCCGCTATTGAAGTGATTAAAGACTATGGCAGCCTACCGCTCGTAGAGTGTCATGCAGGGCAAATGAACCAGGTATTCATGAATATTCTGGCTAACGCGATCGACGCTTTAGAAGAAGCTGCTCAAAAGGGGGCTTGCTTCTCGAATAACTTTCCAGAATTTGGTGACAAAGCGCCTGTGTCAACTTCTGAAGCCATTTCCGACACACCACCAAGAATTTGGATCAAAACAGAACTTCTATCGTCAGAACGGGTGCGCATCACGATCGTTGACAACGGCCCTGGCATGTCTGAAACAGTTCGCCAGCGGCTGTTTGACCCCTTTTTCACCACTAAGGAAGTAGGCAAAGGCACTGGGCTCGGCATGTCCATCAGCTACCAGATTGTGACCGAACGGCATCAAGGCAAACTGGAATGCCAGTCTTCTTTAGGTCGTGGGGCTGCATTTGTTATTGAAATTCCTGTGCAGACATCCAAAGCAACAGGGCAAAGCTAGGGCTCGTCATCAATTCATCTCAGAAACCTTGAGCCACAAGCCTTGCCGCGCCCACCCTGGTTAATCAAACTAGGGGCTGAGCCCTTACTTTAAATGGTGGGTAGTCGGTAATTAATCACAGCTCATAGTTTGAACCAAATGAGTGCCTTGTAAAACTATCCGTTAAATTACGTAGGCTCACAGTCAAATCTTGAAAAGAATCTATAGAAGAATAAATTTTTCTATAGTGTCAGATATGTTTATGAAGGCTGGATGAAGTGCTAGGCCGGTCATTGCATGAAACGCTCGAGAATATACGTAGTAATCTGTAGTTAAATTGCACTTCCAATACGGAGGAAGGAATGGTAGTCTTTAGCCTAAATGCAATGATGACTCCTTTAGTTCACTCTTGAGTGACTATCTGCCATTGATTGCAGTCCATTCAGATGTGGCTCAACGTTTATCTTCTATGAAGAAATTGTTTAAAGATAGTTTAGGGTTAGTTTTTGACCATCCTAGTTTCGATGGTAAGAATAGCTCAGCCAAGCAGCCAATGCATTCTGTTGGGGCGTACCGATCGCATGGAGTCAGCACTTCTACGGATTGTGCTCAACCTAAGTTGCCTGTGAGTCAGCGCTTATTGAAACAAGTTTTGCTGGATTCTAATCCTGTTGATAGTTATCTAGTTACCCTATTAACCCTATTAACCCTATTCGCTCACGCTCCAATTCCTTGGGCACTGGTGGATGTGGTAACGGACGCAATGGCGTGGCCTCAAGAACACGTTGACCAAGCCCGACTTGATCTCTGTGTAGAAGGGGTTCTCAACCTGACTGATGCTGGCTTTTATGAACTGGACAAGTCATCTAGCCTTTGTCAGCAGGCGCAAACCTTGTTGGCAGATTCGGTGCAAACGCAGTTGCTGGTAGAAGCGATCGCACTGGCTGCTCAACTCATCGCCTGTGGAACGATTGTCATGACCTCCGAAGAGTTGGCGGCGGCTTTACCCCATTGGGAAGCGATCGCTGAACGAGAGTCTGCACTGCCGCCAGAGGCAATAGGGTGGGTCTGTTTGGTTGTAGGCAATACCTATAGTGCCTCGCTGGAGTATGCTTCAGCAGAAACCTGGTATCAGCGGGGAATAGTGGTACTTCAGCCTGCTCGGCAAATGCATCCTTTGGTGGCGTTGTTGAATAATTTGGCGCAGGTTTACGCCCGACAGGAAAACTGGCTGGATTCGGAGGCCACCTATCTGGAGGCCATTGCTTTGGGTCAACAATGGTCAACAACGCAGTCATTGGACATTGCCACCAGCTACAACAATTTGGCAGGGGTCTACAAAGTTCAGAAGCGCTACCACGAGGCCGAAACTGCTTATTTGAAGGCAATTGAGCTTAAGCAAGCGCTCTTAGGCGATCGCCATCCTCTGGTTGCTCTAAGCTTGAACAACTTGGCCGGTCTCTACTACTCCCAGCAAAATTGCATCCAAGCCGAGAGTCTATATCTCAAAGCCCTGGATCTGTGCCGTGGCAAACTGGGATACGACCATCCCATTGCTGCTACTAGCCTGCATAATTTAGCAAGCATTTATTTGGTGCAGGGAGATTATCAGCAGGCGATCGATATGGGGCGTCAAGCAGTAGACCTAGCCGAGCAGATCCTCGGCATCGACCATCCAGACACTCTCACCTATCGCCAAAGCCTTGCCCTCATTCAATCTCAAGTTGGTTCTGAACAAGCATCTGGCTGGATTCGGGGTGCGCCCAAAGTGTTCTCTCGCTGGTTTGCCTAGCATCAATGCACTTGGTTAAGAGTAGTTCGTCGAATACAGAGAAGCACTCATGCAGCGTCAGCCTCAGTCTGTCAAGAAAGAATGACTTTGTGCAGTCTAACGCCTCACCAGAAACAGGCAATTCTGTAGAATTCTAGAATCTTTTTGCGAGTGACTGGCTGCCGTGAAGTTTAAGCACTACGATCCTGGAGATTTCTATGACGAGCTTTTCATGGCTGCGGGGCAACCGCGCCCTGATGCAATCCCGCTGATCGATCGGATCGATTCGTTATCGATCGAAGATATTCGCCAACGCCAACAAGCCGCGCAAATTGCTCTATTCAAAATGGGGGTAACCTTCAACGTTTATGGGGACGATCGCGGTACTGAACGGATCTTCCCCTTCGACATCATTCCCCGCATTGTGTCGGCAACAGAATGGGAAGTATTGGAAAAAGGGCTGAAACAGCGTATCTACGCCATTAATCTGTTTCTGGCTGATCTCTACAACCAACAGTTAATCCTCAAAGACGGCATTATTCCAGAGGAAATTATTTATTCCGCCAGCAGTTTTCTCAAGCCTTGCCTGGGATTGCAGCCACCTGCGGGCATTTGGTGCCATATTACGGGTACTGATTTGGTGCGCGATCGTGACGGGCAATGGTACGTCCTGGAAGACAACATGCGCTGTCCATCGGGGGTGTCCTACGTGCTGGAAAATCGGCGCGTCATGAAAAGTACTTTCCCTGTGGTATTCAACACCATGAAAATTCAGCCTGTGGAAGAATATCCCAGTCACTTGCTGGAAACCTTGTTGAATTTGGCACCGCCGCAACTGATTGATCCCACTGTGGTAGTGCTGACTCCCGGCATCTATAACTCAGCCTATTTTGAGCATTCCTATCTAGCACAGCAAATGGGAGTGGAATTGGTGGAAGGGCGCGACCTAGTCGTCTCGGATGGCTACCTTAAAATGCGCACCACCAAAGGATTGCAACGGGTTGATGTTGTGTATCGCCGCATTGATGACGATTTTATCGATCCAACTATATTTCGTTCCGATTCTTTGCTGGGAGTGCCAGGGCTAATGGAGGTGTATCGATCGGGCCGAGTGGCGATCGCCAACGCCCTTGGAACTGGCGTAGCCGATGATAAAGTCGTGTACGCCTACGTCCCAGCTATGATCCGCTACTACTTGAAAGAAGATCCCATCCTAGCCAATGTGCCTACTTACCTGTGTTGGGAACCCAGTCAGCAAAGCCATGTCCTGGCTAATTTGGACAAACTCGTGGTTAAGGCCGCTGGAGAATCGGGCGGCTATGGTATGTTGATCGGCCCTCATGCAACGCCAGAACAGCGCCAAGACTTTGCCCAGCGCATTCAGGCTACCCCCCGCAACTACATTGCTCAGCCAACCTTGGCACTATCCCGCGTACCCACCTTGTTTGATAACCATTTTGAAGGTTGCCATGTCGATTTGCGCCCCTATATCCTGTACGGCAAGGAAATTTACGTCAACCCTGGTGGGCTAACCCGTGTGGCTTTGAAGCGCGGATCTCTAGTCGTAAATTCCTCCCAGGGCGGTGGTAGTAAAGATACCTGGGTTGTCTGTAAATAATTTGCTTAATTCACTAGAGGTTAACCATGCTTAGCCGCGTTGCTGATTCCATCTACTGGCTGAATCGCTATGTCGAGCGGGCTGAAAATGTGGCTCGCTTTATTGATGTCAATGAGTACCTATTGCTGGACTCACCCATGGGGCTGGCACAGCAGTGGGAACCGTTGGTGCTAACCACGGGTGATTTGCCGCTATTTCGCGATCGCTATGGTGAAACCACTGCCAAAGGAGTGATTCACTTTCTCACCTTTGATGAAAAATCTCCCAACTCTATCTTGTCTTGCCTAAACATGGCGCGGGAAAACGCCCGATCGATCCGAGAAATCATCTCATCTGAAATGTGGCAAGAGGTAAATGAGTTTTATCTAATGGTGCAGGAGGCTGCTAGAGCACCCGATAGTGTAGTGCTGGCAGAATTTTTTACTGATATTAAGCGAGCCAGTCACCGATTTGCTGGGGTGATGGATGCCACCATGACCCACAACGAAGGCTGGCAATTTGGACAGATTGGCCGTTTTCTGGAACGAGCCGATAAAACTGCACGCATCCTGGATGTAAAGTACTTCATTTTGCTGCCGTCGGTGCGGGATGTAGGTACCACTCTAGATGAGTTACAGTGGATGGCCTTGCTGAAATCGGCCAGTGCCTATGAAATGTACCGCAAGCAGGGGCAACACCGAATTACCCCCCAAGAGGTGGCTGAGTTCTTGTTATTAAATATGGAGTTTCCCCGGTCGGTACGGCACTGTTTGCTAAGAGCCGAGCGATCGCTGCATCACATTACTGGCACTCCCTTAGGAAGCTGGCGCACCCCAGTAGAACGGGCTATGGGACGGCTGCGATCGGACTTGGATTACATCACGATCGATGATATCGTTCAGCGTGGCTTGCATGAATTTCTCGACGACTTGCAATCTCAAATGAACCACATCGACAGCACAATCTTTGAAACCTTTTTTGCCCTTGAGGTTGCCAGCTAGCCCCACTAACCGAAATATCTCAATCCAATGAGGACGCTTTTTGTTGCTTAACGTGTAATGCAATATCAAATTAGTCACATCACAACGTATCACTACAGCCAGCCTGTTACCCTCAAGCCGCATCTGGTACGGTTGTGCCCTCGGAGTAACGGTTGGCAACAGATCCAGTCCTTTTCTTTACTGGTAACACCTAGCCCTTTGCAGCAAGCCCCCACGATCGATCTGGATGGTAATGCTGTGATCAAGCTGTGGTTTGAACCGCAACAACAAACCGAAAAGCTGGTGCTGCGAACCTTAACACAGGTTGTGACCTATCAAGATAATCCCTTTATATTTTTGCTAGAACCCTGGGCACTGCGCCTGCCGATCGACTACCCTACCTCGCTCTACACTCAACTTCTGCCTTATCTGACAGGGCAGCAACTGCCCTACGGCGGAGCGATCGACCCTGTGGCACTACACCTGGCTCAAACCATTAGTCAGCAGACCAATGCTGACCCGATTCAGTTTTTGACCACTCTGACCCAGGAAATTTATCAGCAGTGTCGTTATCAAATTCGGGAAACCGGAGAACCCCTTCCTCCCGGCATTACCTGGAGCAGCAAAACTGGCTCATGCCGCGATCTTACAGTTCTGTTTGTCGAGGTGTGTCGTGCGATCGGGATGGCCGCCCGATTTGTCAGTGGCTACCACGAGGGTGACCCAAACCATCCCGATCGCCACCTCCACGCCTGGGCTGAAGTTTACCTACCGGGGGCAGGTTGGCGGGGTTATGATCCTACCCTGGGTCTGTCTGTCGCCGATCGCCACATTGCCCTTGCAGCCAGTGCTGTCGCCAGTTACACTGCCCCTATCGTAGGAGAGTTTAGTCCTGCAACAGGGTCAGCTTCTATGAGCTACACTCTGCAAATTCAGACTTTCGATTAATGTTAGGTTAGCCAGCGTACAGGGGCAACGTGTGGGGGAAAACTCACTCTTCACTAAGAGTCAGGTAATTTTCCCAGTCGATATTGGGCATGCGATCGAAGGCTTCTTTGAGAGAGAATTCCCACCAACGACGAATTTGGGTGAGGTAGGGCGTGTCCAACTGCAAGCGCAATTCGTAGCGGATTTTGAAGGAATCCTTCTCATACATAACTAGGTTGATGGGTGGCCCAACAGAAATGTTGGACTTCATTGTGGAGTCGATCGATAGCAGCGCACATTTGGCGGCATCCTCCAGGCTAGTTTCAGCAGTCAGGATGCGATCGAGAATAGGCTTGCCATATTTGGCCTCCCCAATTTGCAAAAAGGGCGTGTCTTTACCTGCCTGAATAAAGTTGCCCTGGCTGTAGATCATATATAGCGAGGGCGCTTCACCCTGCACTTGCCCGCCTAACAAAAACCGACAGGTATAGTCTATGCCGTCTTTCTCTAGCCACGGGCGATCGTGCTCTTGAATTTGACGGCTGAGATCGCCCACATACCGAGCAATGTCATACATTGATGGCAATGTGTGCAAATTGCTTTCTGCCTGGGTTTGCAGGTGCCGTTGCATCAAATTAATTGTGCCTTGCGTCACCGATAGATTGCCTGCGGTGCACAGGAGTATGACGCGATCTTCCGGTTGAGAAAAATTGAACAGCTTTTGATGGGTTGATACATAATCCACACCTGCATTAGTGCGTGAATCTGCCGCCATGACTAACCCATCTGTTGTAACAATGCCAAGACAGTACGTCATGCCGAGAAGCCAGAGAAAATTAACAAAACCATTTTTGATTGTAAGCTTGACCGGGGTTGTCCTAATGGCATTAGCTAAGTTTGCCGAATTTTTCGCATAAAGACTAATCGCGGACTCGTTAAAATCACCAGGAAGATGCATAGAATAGGTCTTGTGCTCAATTGCCTTAAATCATTACTCTATGC
>Ga0224722_1000548_pt1 | contig 21822 bp, 21 predicted proteins | sample Balambano_FR1_Me_FD_161646 | JGI IMG/M metagenome (GOLD analysis project Ga0224722, IMG submission 161646) | Freshwater sediment microbial communities from Lake Towuti, South Sulawesi, Indonesia - Balambano_FR1_MetaG | ecosystem: Environmental > Aquatic > Freshwater > Lake > Sediment | place... | reverse complement strand
CCAGACATTTATCAAAGGCGGGGCGATCGCAGCGCGTGGTACCGTAGCATCCAACTCCAATCCCACCATCTGCACTACACACCCTGGGTTAATGTTCCAAATTGTCTCCAGCGCGGCAGCAGTGTTGTAGCCTAACCCGTAGCAAACATCCAACAAACATAAGGTAGATTGAGTCGCTTTTTGAGCAAGGTCAGTCGCCGTTACAAACTTGAAAACAGCCTCCTCGCGAGCACCTTGTCGACTGTGAAAGGACTCTCCAAATTGATCTGAGAAAAAGGTGAATGAGCCATCTGCTGTCAGTTCAGGTACCCACCCTGACTGTGGTATGTCCTGTGGGAAGCAGTCTTGAGTTGCCATTGGCTCAGTTTAAATAAGTTGTTGCACTATTTCTCATGGTGACACAGTAAGCCTCAAATCAAGTGAGCAGCACTCAAATCCTAGAAAAGGACTTATCGTTTTTGGATATTATTAGACAGTTTTTCAGTTCATAGTTAGGAAACTCCAGTAAGAATTCTAACCACCAGAAACTTTTTAGGCGATCGCAGAGTCAAACTTAAGCATTCACTCCGTCTTTAACTAGATACCAAGCTCGATAGTTTTGGCAGATTTTGTCTTAAATTCTTATGTTCAATCGTTCAATCAATGAGGCATTTGATGCTGGATGTTCTACCTGTTGCAAAAGCATCTACTGATTGTTTGCAATACATAGTCGATCTTTCATTTCCTAGCGATCGACATTAAGTTAGTCTTGCATTCGTACGGCATTTCTTGTAAGTGTAGTATGCTCTATCAGTTAGTTTTGCTAAAGAATAGTTAGCCTATGTGCTAGAGAAGGGTTACTGTAGGCTCTGCGCTGTCTTGACCTTGTGAGGAAGCAACGTATTTCTCAGCAAAGATGTCCACTAACAGCTAACTCCTGCACACGAGTCCATTCGTTTTGTGAGGTATAAGTTGATGAATCAGTTTAAGTCTTTGAATGCTGATCGCCTGCTTAAGGGTGTTCAACGATCAGGGCTGGCTGTTATTTCAATGGCTGCGCTGCTAGCTGTTGCGCTTCCTGCAATGGCTCACCATCCAATGGGAAACAAACTGCCAGCCAATTTCTTTGAGGGGTTTGCCTCTGGTCTTGGTCATCCTGTTATTGGGCTAGATCATGTAGCATTTATTGTTGCAACAGGTTTCTTAGCCGCAACCAGGAAACAAGGCATTTTAATTCCGATCGCCTTTGTGCTGACTGCTGTGGCAGGCACTGGTTTGCACCTGTCTAGGTTAGATTTGCCAGGAGTGGAATTATTGGTGTCGGGATCGATTTTACTGTTTGGAATTTTGCTGGCCATGAGGCATAGTCTCAATCTTGGTGCGATCGCAGGTTTAGCAGGAATTGCGGGGCTGTTTCATGGTTACGCCTATGGTGAGTCGATCGTTGGTGCAGAAATGACTCCCTTGATGGCTTATTTGGCAGGTTTTACAGTCATTCAACTAGCAATTTCTTTGGTGGCTTTTTGGATTGGACGATCAGTGCTGCTAGGCCGTGACAAGAGTAGTGATAGCCAGCCCAACACAGCTAGACTCAGCTCAGCTGGATTAGTTTTGTCTGGAATTGGATTAGCCTTCTTTGCGTCTAAATTGCTCGAAACTATGTTTTCTGCTCCTAGTGCTTAGTGAGAGTTGTTATTTTGTTAATCAGTATTGATTAACCAGTGATAAATGACAACTCGTAAGAAAGGGACTAAGGCAGACAAATGGTTTAGTCCCTTTTTCGTTTCAAACATAGGAAACGTAGAGAGTATTCTGCATTCGAGATCAAAACCTTACAAAAGAGTGCTAGATCGCTTTTCACATCTGACTCAAAAGCCTCACCCACAGCCATCAACTGCTGTATCGGAACAAACGACTGAACTACTGCGGAGCAAATTCCCTCTAGTTGGAGTAGAATCGAGTGCCTTCTCTCCACCAATGCTATGGCTAATGCTTCTCCCCAAGACCAACAACACCCACTCTGGAGCACCGATCGCCAAATCGTAGCTGCCTTGCTCAACGGCGCACCCACCGACTACAACCTGGCCGAGTTAGCGCGACTGCGCATCCGCTACCAGGGATTTCCTGGAGCTAGAGACATCCAGGCTGATCTGCAAAAAATCCTGAACGAATGGGGATTGACTGAAGAGGAACTCTTTATCAAAACCCGTGCTATCCATGCCGAAGCCCAGGTTTACAAAGGGCGTGGCAGCCGTCGCGACGACTGGAGCTAAGGTCAACTTTCCTAACCTGCCAGAATTGCCAAGAGACGATCGGGAAAATCGGTAATCAAACCATCAACGCCTAAACCAATTAGTTCATCCATGATGACTGGATCATTGACTGTCCAGGGAATGACTGGAAAGCCCGATCGGTGCATTTCATCGACCGTTTGCAAAAAGTTGGATGACTTTGGCAGCAAAGTTTCGTAGTTAGGGGAATAGACATCGATAAACCCGGTAGCTGTGAGCAAATTGGCTACGTTGACATAGGCAGCCGCATCAAACCCAGCTAGAAAGGGCGATCGCAAGGTTGTGGTGGTAGGACTGTGGAACAGCAGGGCTGCTGTTCGCAGGCTTGGGTTTAGCTGCTTGACGTATTGCAGCACACACCAATCAAAGGCTTGAATCGTGACTTGCTCGACCATGTCATTTTGCTGGACGATCGCCACCAATGCAGCGGCAAATGCATCAGGATTTGGGGTTTCTCCTGGTACTACAGGATTGGACTTGGCCTCGATCGTCATGCGGATATGAGGCGATGTTTGCTTAACCAAGTCAAACACCTGCTGCAAAGTAGGAATGCTGGCACCCGGAACTGGGCGTTGATCGGGAAAGGCGATCGGATCGGGATTCAGCGTACCGCAGTCAAAGGCTTGGATCTCCGCTAGGGTCAACTGGTTAAGCGGTTGGTGAATATCTACTGGAAGGCGCTGCCCCGCCGCATCCAGGCAAAGCATAGGGCTAATTACTGGGTCGTGACAAACCACCACCACCCCATCAGCAGATATTCCCGTATCCAATTCTAAGGATGTAACGCCCAAGTCGATCGCATACTCGAACCCAACCAGGGTATTCTCTGGACGATGCCCTCGCGCACCGCGATGCCCCTGAACTTCAAACGTTTCTAGCAAGCGTGTCATGTCTAAATAAATCCTCTGGCTGATTGGTAATGGCAAAAAGCACACAATTGCAGCCTCCCAAACCCAATCCTTTTTATGATCCTGCGCTTACAATAGTGGGTACAATAAGTACATATACACAGGTATGTTTATGGCTGGCGGGGAATCTCAAACTCAGGCACAAAGTGCGCTCTCTGATCGAGAGTTGCAGGTGATTGAACTAGTTGCCGCTGGCTTAACAAACCAAGAAATTGCCGAGAAGCTAGAAATTAGCAAGCGCACGGTTGATAACCACATCAGCAATATCTTGACCAAAACGGAAACGGAAAACCGCGTCGCACTTGTGCGGTGGGCATTGCAGTGGGGTAAGGTGTGTTTGGACAATGTAAATTGTTGCCCACTGCCAAGCTCAAACGGTCATGGTGGTCTCCCGCCATCAAACTAACTTGGAATTAGAGCAGGGGTTGAGGGGCAGGGTATGAAATGGCGAGTCCGACGGGTTGATTTGCCGTTGATGGTTTATCGAGAAGTGGCTGCCCATCTAAACCAAGTGCCGGGAGTCTCCACTGATTTGGAGCCTCAGCGATCGCCCGTGTTTGACTACACCCTAAGCCAAATTGATAGCCTTTGGATTGAGTGCAGTAGTACCTCTCCAGCCGCCAAGCAGCAGGTTGATCGCATCTTAGCGTACTATAGCGATCGCTACGGTAACTGGGAAATTGTTGAATAGCCTTATTTTTCAAGTTTTTTACATCCTATGGGATCTATCCAAGCACTCCGCGGCACCCGCGACATTCTTCCAGACGAAATTGGCTACTGGCAGCAAGTTGAAGCCGTAGCCCGCGATTTGTTGCAGCGATCGGCCTACCGCGAAATTCGCACTCCCGTGTTTGAACAAACGGATTTGTTTGAACGCGGCATCGGCGAAGCAACCGATGTTGTAGGCAAGGAAATGTATACCTTTGTGGATCGGGGCGATCGCTCCATTACCCTGCGTCCCGAAGGTACTGCGGGCGTAGTGCGCGCCTACATTGAGCACGGCTTAGCTGCCCAGGGCGGAGTGCAGCGGCTTTGGTACCTTGGCCCTATGTTTCGCTACGAACGTCCCCAGGCAGGCCGCCAGCGCCAGTTTCACCAGCTAGGCGTTGAAGTGTTGGGCAGTGCTTCGCCACGGGCTGATGTAGAGGCGATCGCAGTGGCAGTTGACATCCTGCAAACTCTGGGGCTAAAAACCCTGGAACTAAACCTGAACTCGATTGGTGCCCCTGACGATCGGCGTACCTATCGAGAAGCACTGGTAGCCTACCTCACCCCTTACAAAGCTGACCTGGATCCTGATTCTCAAGATCGACTAGTTCGCAATCCTTTGCGCATTTTGGATAGCAAAGACGATCGCACTCAGACGATTTTGCAAACCGCACCCAGCATTCTGGATCACCTCAGCCCTGACTCCCAGCAACGCTTTGGCCAAATCCAGCAATCCCTGACTGATTTAGGAATTGCCTACGTACTGAACCCTCGTCTGGTGCGCGGTTTGGACTACTACACTCATACAGTATTTGAAATCCAATCTAGCGATTTGGGGGCGCAAGCCACTGTGGGAGGCGGTGGCCGCTATGACGGGCTGGTGACGGAGCTTGGCGGCCTGGATACACCTGCTGTGGGTTGGGCGATCGGTCTAGAGCGGCTAATTATTTTGTTGCAACAGTTACAGAATGAACCACTGGCCACCGTTGATTTTTACATCGTCTCCAAAGGAGAACAAGCCGAAGCCCAAGCCGTTGTCGTGGCTCAAACCCTACGGCGCAGCGGATTCAGTGTTGAGCTTGATTTGAGCAGCAGTGCTTTTGGGAAACAGTTCAAACGAGCCGATCGCAGCAGTGCAGTGGCCTGCCTCGTCTTGGGAGATGCCGAGGCCGATAGTAAAACTGTGCAACTGAAATGGCTAGCAACTGGTCAGCAGCAAGCGATCGCCCAAGCTGACTTGACAACCCAAGCGGACCATCTGCGCCAGCAAATTCGCTCTCTACGCACTAGCCATTAACTTTTCTAACGGTTCAGACACCAACTGTTATGGACCGTCCCCGCCCAAGCGTAGAATAAGCACAATTCTGTTTTGATAGGTTAAGGACTTTCAGTATGCCTGATTCCAAAAGCGCGGATCTGATCAAGCCCTACAACGGCGATCCTTTTGTTGGACATCTTTCTACGCCCATTAGTGATTCTGATTTCACTCGAACTTTTATTGGTAACTTGCCTGCCTACCGCAAAGGTCTATCTCCCTTGCTGCGTGGGCTGGAAATCGGTATGGCTCATGGCTACTTCCTGGTTGGCCCCTGGACAAAGCTTGGCCCTCTGCGGGATTCAGAATACGCTGCGATCGGCGGGCTGATTTCTGGTGTGGCCTTGATCCTGGTTGCTACAGCGTGCCTGTCAGCCTATGGATTGGTTACCTTTGGAGATAATCAGGATTCGGCTACCGATTCCTTGCAAACCGCCGAAGGCTGGAGTCAGTTTGCTGGTGGATTCTTTGTTGGGGCAACCGGTGGAGCCGCTGTGGCATTCTTCCTACTACAAAACTTTACTGTGGTAGATTCTATCTTCCGCGGTTTGATTAATTAAACAAACGACTTCTCACTAAATCAACTCATCCTTTCAGCCTGCTTCCCAAATTGGGAGCAGGTTTTTTCTTGCAGAAACCGGCGCGATCGCCCCTAGCGTGCTGTGGCAAACCCTCTGTCACTCTCAAACCAGGCACAATCAAGAACAGCAAGACTCCAGGGAGAAAACCAGATGCAAATTACTCGGCGCAATGTCAGCGTGGTTGTAGATGACAGCATTATGCGCGTCTATCTCGTTGCCCCCAAGCCTGCTGGCACCTATCCCGGCATCCTTTTCTACTCTGACATTTATCAACTGGGGGGAGCCATTACCCGCCTTGCCGATCATCTAGCTGGCTATGGCTACGTTGTCGCGGCTCCAGAGATTTTTCATCGTGTCGAGCCGATCGGCACTGTCATTGAACCCGATGATATTGGGCGCATGAAAGGGAATGATGCTGCTCGCCGTACCGACGTTGCCGAATTTGATGCCGATAGTCGTGCCTTGCTGGCACTGCTCAATCAGCAGGAAAATGTAGATCCTGGTCAAGTTGGCGCAATGGGGTTTTGTATTGGCGGACATCTAGCCTGTCGTGTTGCCTTCTTACCCGAAGTCAAGGCCACAGCGTGCATCTACCCAACAGGCATCCACAGTGGCAAACTAGGCAAAGGCACAGCCGACACCCTCAGCCGTTTGGCAGAAATCAAGGGTTCGATGTTGATGGTGTTTGGCACGATCGACCCCCATATCCCTGCCGAAGGCCGCACTACCGTAATCCACGCACTGGAAACAGCGGGTGTGACCCACAAGGCTGTGCTGTATGACAATGCAGACCACACGTTTATGCGAGATGATGGACATCGATTTGACCCTGTAGCAACAGATCTGGCGTGGACAGAAGTAACGCAATTTTTTCAACAGACCCTGGCATAACCCCTGTTCAACTGGTGGTGTGCCCAGGTGTGCATACTCCAGCACTGACCGAGCAGTTTCTAGCAGCGGTGCTGGGTCAGCAGTCGTTGCGACGACCAGCCATTGTGTTGCCTGCGGAACAGTACCCACCATGGTCAGGTTGGCATGGGTTTCAGTTTGTGTACGATCGCCTATCCATTTGTAATCCCAAGCACACTTGGCAAATCTCCCTAGTGTGGATTGGGTTTAGTGCGGGCGTGATGGGTGCAATTGCTGCGGCACACCTGTGGCAGTGGCTTGGTGGGCGGGTAATTGCCTTAATCGCTCTAGATGGGTGGGGTGTCCCATTGCTAGCTCCCTTTCCGATTCATCGCTTTAGCCACGATGCCTTTACCCATCACACATCTAGTTGGATAAGTACCAAAGCACTAGGGTTTTACGCTGACCCAGCCGTAACCCATTTAGACCTGTGGCGATCGCCCCGCACAGCAATAGGCTGGCAGTGTTCTGGTGAAGGTAGCCAACCCGTAACCCGCGCGATCGCAGCCGATTTGCTCATTGAATTGTTGCAGCATTACAAAGTCATCTAACGGTAATGCTGGGATCAGCTTGCCTGCCGATTGATAAAAGTAGCAACCCAAAAACTATCTGTGAGCAGTCAACGTTAAGCTACTCATAGCTTGTAACATATTGTAGTACAGACAGCGTGATTAGATAGCCTTATACCGATTGCGTATGATTCGACCCACCCTACCTGAAGACACAGATGCCCTGATTTCTCTGGCAGATGCAACTGGGCTTTTCCCACCCAGCGGGTTAGAGCTATTGCGCCAGATGTTGACTGATGCTTTGGGCGAAACTAGCAACACGGGGTCGTTTTGGATTACTGATGATGGGCCAGTGGGTGTTGCCTATTGCGAACCAGAACGAATGACAGACAGAACTTGGAATTTGCAATTGATTGCAATTCACCCCGATCGCCAAGGGCAAGGGCGTGGTGCAAATCTACTACGCCACGTTGAGCAGGCGTTGATGGCACGGGGTGGACGTATGCTACGTCTGGTCTACCGGAGTTCGAGCGTACGCGGGCATTCTACGTAAAGTGTGGCTACGAGGAAGAGGCACACATTCGAGACTTCTACATAAAGGGTGACGATAAAGTTGTATTCCGCAAGGTGTTGCGTACAGACTAGGTCGTGAACTAGGACATTCTGTACAAAGTAAGCTGGGTAGCCCGATTAGCACGGGTACTGTCAAGATTTTGCTGTGAATACGTTACTTGCAGTTGCCGGAGGAAACGTTACAGTCTTGCTCATGGCAGAATAGAGAGCCCAACAAAAAATTTGCTTACCGTGGCCAATGATTTTTCCTTTCACTGTATGGCTCAGTGTAGCCAAACCAAGGCGCGTGCAGGCGTGTTTTCCACTCCTCACGGCCAGGTAGAAACGCCTCGGTTCATGCCGGTTGGCACCCTGGCAAATGTCAAAACGGTTGCGCCTGATCAGTTGCGTGCGACTGGAGCACAGATGATTTTGGCAAACACCTATCATCTACATCTGCAGCCTGGTGAGGATATTGTCACGAAAGCCGGTGGGCTGCATCGGTTTATGGCCTGGGATGGGCCAATTTTGACAGATTCTGGCGGGTTTCAGGTGTTTAGCCTAAGTGCGATGCGATCGATTGCCGAAGCGGGAGTAACCTTTCGCTCACCTCGCGATGGCCAAATGATTCACCTGACGCCAGAGAGATCGATTCAGATTCAAAATGCCCTAGGCGCTGATGTAATCATGGCCTTTGATGAATGCCCACCCTATCCAGCTAGCCGCGAGAGTGTGTTGCAGGCGACGGAGCGCACCTACCGTTGGCTAGAGCGCTGCATTACGGCACATCAACGACCCGACCAGGCGTTGTTTGGCATTGTGCAAGGAGGGGTGTACCTAGAGTTGCGACAACGAGCAGCCCAGCAGCTAGCCGCACTGGATTTGCCGGGATATGCGATCGGCGGCGTGAGTGTGGGCGAACCACCGGAACTGATTGAACAAATTGTGACTGCTACAACGCCACTGTTACCGCTCCACAAGCCCCGCTATCTTATGGGGGTCGGCACCTATCGGGAAATGGTACAAGCCATTGCAGCAGGAATGGATTTGTTTGACTGTGTGATTCCTACCCGTTTAGCTCGGCATGGCAACGCGCTGGTACAGGGCGATCGCTGGAATTTGAAAAATGCCCGCTTTCGAGAGGACTTCACCCCGATTGATGACTCTTGTCCGTGTTACACCTGCCAGCACTTTAGCCGCGCCTACGTCAGCCATCTGCTGCGATCGCAGGAATTATTGGCCTACACATTACTGTCAATCCATAACATTACAGAACTGGTGCGGTTTACTCAGAAAATTCGAGCAGCTATTTTGGGCGATCGCTTCCTGACTGAATTTGGTGCATGGCTACAGCCTTCCTCCTTAAGCAACACCACAGCGTGTTACGATCATTAATCAAAGTCTTAGATTTGTGTCGGAGAGGTGACCACCCTATGCACGCTGCACTGCTGATTGCAAAATTGCCAGAAGCTTACGCTATCTTTGATCCACTTGTGGATGTTTTGCCAGTTATTCCGGTATTCTTCTTGCTCTTGGCCTTTGTTTGGCAAGCCTCGGTTGGATTCAGATAATGATTTAACCCATTACGGACTAGTAACTTTTTATGGTCAAGGGTAGGCACATGCCTACCTTTTTTGCTGGGGGCTTACTAGTCAATGCATGGTTTTTTATAGGCCATTGCTGAATGCAAGTGTGCCTCCCTAAGTTAGAAAATCGGCAGTGAGGAGTCCAACGACTCTCAGTTGCCGATTTTTCTTTTGTTCCGTTCAGAAGCAGTTCTCTAGTGAGCGTTGGCTCCCACGGCACGCTTGTAAGCTTCATCCAATACTTCTGAAAGGGTGGGATGGGTATGAACGAGAAAGGCTAGTGAATGAACTGATTGGCGCTGGGCGATCGCGCTGGATGCTTCATGCACCAAATCAGAAGCATGGGGGCCGAAGATATGAACTCCTAGCACTTCACCCGTGTCAGGACGAAAAATCACCTTGGCAATGCCGTTGGTTTCTCCTTCTGCGATCGCTTTGGAGTTGCCTTTGAAATAGGTCTTGACACTGCTAACGTCAAACCCTTCGGCCTGTCCTTTTTCCTTCGCTTGAGGTTCAGTTAAACCCACAAAGCCGACTTCAGGATGGGTAAAAGCAGCCGCAGGAATGCTTTGGTAATCAACAGTGCGAGGGCGTCCAGCGATCGTCTCCACTACCGCAATACCCTGGGCTGAGGCTGCGTGCGCCAGCATCATTTTGCCTGTGGCATCGCCGATCGCCCACAAATGCGGAATAGGTTGGCCATCTCGCACCACTGCCAACTGGTCATTCACAGGAATAAACCCACGCCGATCTAATTCAATGCCCAGGCACTCTAGCCCCAAATCTTTGGTGTAAGGAATGCGCCCTGTCGCCACCAAGCAAGCATCAACCTCCAGAGTCTCTACGACCTCTTTGGTTTTCGCATCAGCCAGTTCAATGACGACAGGAGACCCTGGAGTCACTTGCCTAGCCAGCACGCCAACTTTGGTTTCAATGTCTCGTGGAGCAATCAGCACGCGCTGCGCCAGTTTAGCAATATCCGGATCAAACCCTGGCATCAAAGTATCTAATGCCTCAATCAGGGTGATTTCGCAGCCGAGGGCAGAGTAAATGTCCGCAAATTCCAGGCCAATATAGCCGCTGCCAATGATGGCAATCCACTGAGGCAAAGTCTCTAGCTTGATAGCATCATCACTCGTGAATACAGTTTTGCCATCGGTCTCAATGCCAGGGGGGACAAAAGGGACTGAACCTGGAGCCAAAATAATTTCTCTAGCTGTGAAGGTTTTATCGCCTGTAGAGGTAGTAACGCTGATCTTCTGTTCTCCGGCTAGCCGTCCCCAGCCTTCAATCACCTCTACACCTAGACGCTTGAGGCTGTTGGTCATGTCACCGCGCAGTTTGGAAACGATCGTGCTGGCATGATTAGCGATCGCCTCTCGCTGAAAGGAAACTGTGCCCAACTGGATGCCTAGCGCTTGGAAATGGTGACTATCTTGCAACTCCCGTACTTTTCCTGAAGCGGCTAACAACGCTTTGGAAGGGATACAGCCCCGGTTGACACAAGTTCCTCCCATGTCCCCAGCTTCGATGATGGCCGTTTTAAGGCCACAACTGACCGCATGCAACGCGGCTCCATGTCCACCGACACCGGCTCCAATAATGATCAAATCGTAATCAAATGGCTGAGTCACGTCCCCTCTCCTAGCACAGATTATTCATTGATACTTATCTTATGTGGAGACCGCAGGCAATAGCTTGGGTGTGCAGTACAATCATCAAAACTGGGCATGCTGAGAATAGAGCAAACGCCTTGACTTGTCCATACAGGGATCAGTTTTGAGATAACGGTTTGGTGATTGCAGTGTATTGAAGCAAACCCTTAAGTCAAGATGAGCATGCCAAAATCTCATCAAACGCTTGGGATTGAAATTCTGGAGTGTTAGCTATGGATCAGCAGCAACAAGACCTACGTCGTGCCGCTACAGAGGCCTTCATGGAATCGCTTCAGCAGTTGCAAACGACACTCCAAATTGCTGAAGACGAGTCTATGGCTGAGTCAAAAGCACCTACTGTTGAGCAAGCCATGCCTAGCCAGCCTGAAGGGTTGCCTCAGGACTTGGATCTAAGTAGCTTTGAGCAGGCTGCGGCGGATATTGAGCAATTTATTGCAGCTAAGCAAGAAAGAGTTAAAGGCAATCAGCCTAAATAGGGGAAATCCAGCTCAAGGTAATTTTGCAGATGCGCCTTGTGATGTGGTGTTGTTTTGAGTTGTGGTAAGGGCTGTCATCAATTTCAGTCAGAATCCTGATGATGGAAAGGTTATAGCCCCTAGCCTGGTTTTTGAGGTAGGCACGATAAGGAGCATGCCGCAGACATTTTTTTATTGTTAATTGATGACGCGCCCTAAGGCTAGCCCGATGTTGTTTGTGTTTGCTGACGCTTTGCTTCGTAGAGAATAAGAGCGGCGGCGATCGCTACATTCAGCGATTCTGTGCCTGGTTCCAGGGGAATGGCAACGCAAGCATCCGCTAGGTTCAACAACTCAGAGGACAGCCCTGCACCCTCGTTGCCCAGCAGCAAAATACTAGGCTGGCGGAAATCCAGTTGCCAGTAGGTTTGAGTCGCTGTCGGTGCTGTTGCAACAATTTGTAACCCCTGTTGCTGATAGTGTTTGATTGCGGCTGGCAAATCATGGCTCACCGCGATCGGCACCCGAAACCATACACCTGCTGAGGCACGCAATACTTTGGGATGGTCTAGATCAACACTATCGGAACTAAGCAGCAACCCTTCTGCCCCTACTGCTGCAACAGTGCGAATCATCGTGCCCAGATTGCCAGGATCTTGAATGGTTTCTAGTATCAGACCCAACTGCGTGAAAGCGGGAGGGAGCATCGCTGTTCGCGCCAAGGTGGCAACTACGCCATCGGGTTCAACGGTAGTTGCGATTGCACGCAAAATCTCTGGGCTCACTAGCTCAACCCGCTGAGCCTGCTGCCTTGCCTGATGCCACAAATCAGGATATCGTTGTTGCCAATCTTGGGTGTGGCACAGAGTCAGGAGCGATCGGCCTGCCATGCAAGCAGCTTCCAGCAAGTGAGTTCCTTCAATCAAGGTCTGTTGTTGCAACTTCCGCTCACTCGCACGATGCAACTTACGCATCTGCTTTACAAGCGGGTTCTGGAGGCTGGTCAACACAGGGCAGTTGCGCTTTTGGATCGGAGAAATGAAGAGATTTGCACACAAATGATTGTCATCATTCTATGGTTACTCCTTATTAATTTTTTCTACTGAGGTGCAGAAACTAATAAGAAATATTAACCAAACCTGAATCATTGAATAGATAGGCTAGCCCTGCAATAGTGTGCAGACTCTAGTAATAGATTATGCGGAACCCGGGACTTGAACCCGGAAGGCATTGCTGCCACTAGAACCTGAATCTAGCGCGTCTACCAATTCCGCCAGTTCCGCCTGTGCGCTTTTAATACGCAGTCTTATATGCTCGGACAATTTACTCCTAATGTCAACATTCCTGTTGAAAGTTTCTGAGCATTTGAGAAACCAGTGGTTGGCTAGTCCAAGTGCGTATTGGCGAAAGAATGATAAAACCATTAGTGACTTTCCAGTAAAATCTGAATCGATTCTCTGATTTGTAACGTCCTCTTAAAATGTTCGGAGGGTACTCCTATTACTTCCTCATCTGCGCTACCTAATAGCTCCTTTTCCCCTGAAGGGAGTAAATCTGTTCTCAAGATTTGGGGTGGTCATTCCCTAAGTGGGCATGTTGCCATCAGCGGGGCTAAGAATTCGGCCTTAGTACTAATGACAGGGGCTGTGTTGTGTTCTGGAGAAAGTCGCCTGCGCAATGTTCCTAACCTGGTGGATGTGTCGCGGATGGGTGAGATCTTGCAGGCACTGGGCGTTAGGCTACAGCGGCAGGGAGATGAAGTAGTTTTAGATGCATCTACGATCGGCCAATCACAGGCTCCCTACGAGTTAGTGAGCCAGCTTCGAGCTAGCTTCTTTGTTATCGGGCCATTGCTGGCACGGCTGGGGGTTGCTTGTGTACCAATGCCAGGGGGATGTGCGATCGGGGCTCGTCCAGTTGATTTGCATGTGCGTGGTTTGCAGGCAATGGGAGCTGATGTTCAGATTGACCACGGCATGGTGAAAGCCTGCATCAAGGGTAGTCAGCGGCGTCTTAAAGGAGCCAAAATCTACCTTGATTATCCCAGTGTTGGCGCAACAGAAACGCTGATGATGGCGGCTACGCTGGCCGATGGCGAAACCATTATTGAGAATGCTGCCCAAGAGCCTGAGGTGGTCGATTTAGCTGGGTTCTGTCAGGCAATGGGAGCTAAGATTCGAGGTGCTGGTACAAACACGATCGTGATTAACGGTGTTCCCTCACTGCATTCAGCTGACTACACGATCATTCCCGATCGCATTGAGGCTGGTACTTTCTTGGTGGCAGCGGCCATCACACGCTCTGCAATTAGTCTTTCACCTGTGACACCCGACCATCTCACGCCTGTCTTGGCCAAGCTCCGGGAAATGGGCACCCAAGTGGTATCAGAGACACCAAACCGACTTCGAGTGGTACCAGGAAATCAAATTTTGGCTACAGATATTGAGACACTGCCTTATCCTGGTTTTCCCACGGATATGCAAGCACAGTTTATGGCACTGCTTTCTCTCGCTCAGGGAGACAGCCTGATTAACGAGACGGTATTTGAGAATCGTTTACAGCATGTGGCTGAGCTGAATCGTATGGGAGCCGACATTCGAGTTAAAGGAAATTTGGCGATCGTGCGGGGAGTACCTGTTCTATCGGGAGCTCCAGTAGTCGCAACTGACCTGCGGGCATCGGCAGCTCTTGTAGTGGCGGGCTTAGCTGCTCAGGGTGTGACAACCATTCAGGGACTGCACCACCTCGATCGTGGCTACGAGCGCTTAGAGGCTAAGATCCAGGGACTGGGTGCTCGCCTACAACGCTTTGAGCCAGGACAAGATACAGAGACACTTCCTACTTCTTTAAGCAGCAACTGTTGATTCTGAGCATGCTCTCTTGCCGCAAAGGCTTGATGTAGAAATGATGTAAAGTCTGACATCAATTGAATGGGGGATGTAAAGATCCTCCTAAGTATTTCTGTCCTCCTAGAATGGGCACTATTGTAATAGTGGGGGAGGAATTATTGTGTCCCCTCAAAGAGTGGTGATTTTGGCCTAGCGTAGACAGGCCACTGGCTCTGGGAGGCGCTGTTGGAGAATCTACTTAAGCTCTTAGCAAATGAAGTACCCTCTAGCAAGAGGCTAGGACTCTCCCTGCGACGTACCTATCAGGCATGGCGAAGGGCTGCACAAGTGAAATGGACACAGTGTCACCAACCTCTGTGCGATCGGCCACTTCGGTTTCAGCCACCGCCTTTGCCGCCAAACGAAACAGAGCGGTTAGCCGAGTTGCATAGTTACAACCTTTTAGATACCTTGCCAGAACCGTTGTTTGATGATTTGACCGCGCTGGCATCCTACATTTGTGATGCGCCAATTAGCTTAATTTCCTTAGTTGACGACTGTCGCCAATGGTTCAAATCTAAAGTTGGGATTGAGGCAAACGAAACGTCTAGAGAAATTTCATTTTGTGCTCACACTTTTTTGCAGCCTCACTCCATCTTGGTGGTAAGTGATACCTACCAAGACGATCGGTTTGCTGACCATCCTTTAGTCTTGGGTTCGCCCTACATTCGCTTCTACGCTGGTATGCCTCTACTTAGCCCAAACGGTCTGCCTTTAGGCACACTGTGTGTGGCTGACACAATCCCCCGTCGTCTAAGCCCCAATCAACTATCCGCGCTCCAACGCTTAAGTGGGCAGGTAGTGGCTCAGATGGAACTGATCCGAGAAGTTCACAAACGGCAACAGGCTGAGCAGCAAATTCGGCAGCAGTCTCTCACTGATGAGTTGACTGGGTTGTACAATAGGCGTGGCTTTTTTCTCCTGGCAGAACAGCAGTTGCAGCTAGCCCGCCGCATGGAGATGACTAGTTGGCTTATTTTTATTGATTTGGACAAGTTTAAGCAAATCAATGATTCTCTGGGGCATGCTTGGGGTGATATGTACTTGGTAGACACAGCTAACTTGCTGAAGCAGCACTTTCGCACTAGTGACGCAATTGCACGCTTGGGCGGTGATGAGTTTGTTGTGCTTGCATCAGGGAACTTTACAGATGTGAGGGAGATTCACGATCGCATACAAGCAGGAATCAATACGTATAACCAGCATTGCAGTGTCTCACAGCCTCTTTCAGTTAGTATTGGCATTGAGCAGATTGATCCTTCTCAAGATACTACCTTGCAGGAGATTCTGAATCGAGCTGACAAGCAAATGTACATGCAAAAGCGCCTTAAGCAATCCCTGTTTCCCTTGTCATAAGGCGGCATTCAAACTAGCAAGACTCGCTATACTGACGATAGTTAGTGGCTGGTGTGGCTAGAACGACACATTAGCTACCTGAGTGTCCCTCTATTTTCTATTTGGCAGCATGGATGTTCTCAAAGCTCCTCTGGTTGGACTGCGAGCCGACCACTTTCGCCACCCGTTGGATTTGCAGGCAACTACTAGCCTCAAGCAGCTACCTGGTCTTGATTTGGGGATTCGGACATTGCTGGGGTCGATCGCTGAGCAAGCCCTCTACATGGAAAATATTGCCTCCAGCGTTTTAGTGAGTGAGCAGCAATTGCCTGATTTGTACCATCTGCTGATAGATGCTTGCAAAACATTGGATTTAGAACCACCTCAGCTTTACGTCCGGCAAAATCCTATCCCCAATGCTTATACCTTTGCGATGCGGGGTAAGCAGCCATTTATTGTCATACACACGTCGTTGGTTGACCTGCTGACACCTGAAGAGACCCAAGCCGTGATTGCCCATGAGCTAGGGCACCTTAAGTGTGAGCATGGGGTATATTTGACCCTGGTAAATCTATTAGTGCTGGCTGCCGGACAACTCCCCAATCTAGGGGGTGCTCTGGCGCAGGGCTTACGAAATCAGATGCTGGAATGGTTGCGGTGTGCCGAGTTTAGTTGCGATCGTGCGGCCTTGCTAGCCACCCAGAACCCCAGAACGGTTGCATCTGTGCTGATGAAGCTGGCTGGTGGTTCTCCGGGACTGGTCAATCAACTAAATCTGGATGCTTTCTTGGCTCAGGCACGTGCTTACGATGTGGCTAGCACATCACAATTGGGAGAAATGGTTAAACAAGCCATGACGGCACAGCTTACTCATCCCTTACCTGTTTTGCGGGCGCGGGAAATCGATCGCTGGGGTAGCAGTCAAACCTATCAATCCTTATTGCAGCGTCGACCAGTAGGCGCAACTGAATCAGAAAAGCCGACAGCAGGCTGGCGCAACTGGTAATTACGATTCATCGTTTGCCAAAGCCTTGACCACGAATAGCTTGATTCCAGATAAACACCTCACCTGCTTGCCCTCCTGCTGCCAGTTGGTGACCTTTTGGGTGCCATGCCAGACAGGAGAAGCCATTGGCTGCACCTTCCAGAATGAGAGCAGCAGTCTTGGCGTTTTGCCAGAGGCAAACCCAGCCATCAGCAGCAGCGGAAGCTAGCAAGAGTGAGTTGGGTTGGAGGGCGATCGCTTCAACGGTGCCGTTATGAAGTTCCATTACATGCGGGTTCCAACCTACGGTTTCGTCAGCGTCTTTTTCCCAACTCACAATGCCTTCAGCACTACTGGCAATGATCAACGGAAAGCCGCTTTTGGTTGGTTTGCCAGACCAAGTGAGGTGACGCACCTTGCCAGGAAAGCCACGCATCTGCCAGGGAAATTCATTGCCCCACTGCCACACCAGTAGGGTGCGATCGAGGTTGCCTGATGCCAGGTACTTTCCATCCTGTGACCAAGCGATGGCGCGGCTGGGTGAGGCCATTTCCAGAAAATGGGTGCGCTCCCACGTGTTGGTGTCCCAAACCCGGATGCTATTTTTGACAGCGATCGCCAGATAGTCGCCACTGGGATGCCACTGTATATTTTGGGCAGTTGCTTGGTTCAAGTCTAGTGTTTCAACCACTGCGGACTCTTCGGCATCCCAAATTTGCACGTAGAAACCTAAGTTAAACGCAAACTGATTAAGCTTAGGATGCCAAGCAATGCGATCGACCCAGGACGATCGATTGTCGAGGGTAATGTCGAGAGTAGCTGGGTCAGATTGCACCCGCCACACACTAACTTGGCCGCTTTGTCCGCCAGTTGCCAAAAACTGCCCATTGGCCGAGAACGCTACACAATCCACCGATTGACCAGTGCTAGATTGCAACACGGCAGGTCGCAAGTTATTCAGGTTAAGCAGCATCAGTTCACCGGCGGCTGAGCTTGCGGCTAGCTGTTGCCCTGATGGAGACCAGGCGATCGCCGTAACATAGTCGGACAAGCTACCTTGCCAATGTTGGGGAAAGTCGAAGGTGGGATTGGATTTAAGGCTGACCACGATCGTGTGTTTCTCCTGTAAACCTTAGACCAGGCACGCTCTAAAGGCCGATTTTAACGCCGCTTCATCCAGGTTGCGGCCAATGAAGACCAACTCATTTTTACGAGGTTCACCAGTTTTCCAGGGGCGGTCTTGCTTGCCATCAAACAGCATATGCACACCCTGAAAAACGAAGCGGCTGTCCTCTCCGGCAATATTGAGAATGCCCTTCATGCGGAAAATGTCTGCCCCCTGGGTTCGTAGTAATTCACTCAGCCATGCGTTGAGTTTAGCCCCATTGAGTGCACCGTCTTCTACTAAAGCAATTGATCCAACAGTATCATCGTGTTCGTGAGCATGTTCCTCCTGCAAGAAGCCTGGATCAACTTCTAAGGCGCGATCAAGATTAAATGCCTCAACGCCCAGGATAGAGGCCATCTCCACCTGAGCGTCGCGGGTGCGGTAAATCTTGGCCAAAACATTCATCGATCGGATCCGCTGTTCCAGCTCATCCAATTGCTGCGGTGACACCAAGTCAGTTTTATTAAGTAAAATCACATCGGCGAAGGCAATCTGCTCTTGGGCTTCATCAGCATCCCAGTGCTGCCAAATATGTTTGGCATCGACAACGGTTACCACGGCATCTAGGGAAGTTTGTGCTTTGACATCTTCATCCATGAAAAAGGTTTGAATCACGGGTGCGGGGTCAGCAAGTCCTGTTGTTTCAATGACCATGTGGTCGAATTTGTCTCGCCGACGCATCAGATTGCCAATGATGCGGATTAGGTCGCCACGCACGGTACAGCAGATACAGCCATTGTTCATCTCAAAGATTTCTTCATCAGCATTGACGATGAGTTGGTTGTCGATGCCCACTTCACCGAACTCGTTTACAATTACTGCCACTTTCTTGCCATGCTCGTGGGTCAAAATGCGGTTCAAAAGGGTGGTTTTGCCTGCTCCCAAGTAACCTGTCAGAACAGTGACGGGAACCGAGTTGGCGAGAGTTGCTTCGCTGACCATGGTGGGCGCTCCTATAGTTGAGATGCCATCGCACTGCATCGTGATTCATCACCAATTATGATAATGGGTGCTCGGAATTTCAGGGGCACAGACCCGCCTTTGCATAGCAACGGAACAATTTCCAACACTAAGGCTAAATCCCTTGCTGCGAAGGAAGTGTAGCCTTGAGCTTTACCTCTACAGTGGTCGCAGCGATCGCAACCCTTGCCTACTTTGATTTTGAGCAATATCAAAGCGGTACTTGCCGTAGGGATTGATATGCTCATAGCGAGCCGGAGACAGTTAGATTCGTTTTTTATATTCGTTGATGAGTCTAGACTACGTGTTCCGCTGCCTTCTTGCAAAACCTTTTGGAGCCTCACCAAATTAGATTCACCGAGCGATCGTCCACTAACAGCAGGCTTAAACACAATAGTAAGTTGATTGGGCTTCTGGCTTAATTGAAGCTGCTGATCATAAAACTTGTAAGAGAGCTCAGTTTGGGAAGGCGCTTTCTTCTTAGATGCTGGAAAACCTGTTTAGCAAACAATCCAGAATCTAAAATCTGAAGCGGAATTCGGTGCGAACTCAGCCGCTAATCGACAACTTGAAGAATGGCTGAAAAAATACCGGATTGTTTGGGGTCAAGACTACGGGAAGTACCTGTGTCACCTGAAGCAAGTCCTCCACTTGCACGGGTAATGTCACCCACTAAGCTGCGTGTGGTTTGCACAACACTATCTTCAGAGTCATTGGCACTCCGGGTCTTACCATCAAAGTCAATACGGTCACCTGATCTAAGTCCGCGACTATCGGCGATCGCCTTCAAGCCTCGCAACGTATCCCGCAATGGCGAGGCGCTGGTAATGACCAATACCTCAAAAAATCCTGCCGGACCATAGACCTCCATGGGCACTTTCGTCGTTGCTTGAGGTTTTATCACTGCTGCCGATTCAGGCGAATCCCAGTTAGCTGGATGCAGCACTTCTATCTTTGCATTATCACCGATCGCCAGCACTGCCAGATACACTGGATTCGGTTCTCGGTTGACCACGTTAATATCCACTATGGTCTTCTTCCCTTCTGAAGACGCTTTGTAGGGTTTGGGTGCGCTTTCTGCTCCTAGCGATCGACTGCCACCCCGCGACAGTACTTGCACATTACCCCCTTGCTGAGCTTTCAACTCAATATCCACTTTGAGTTGGGATACTTCCCCATTCAGCGTCAGGCTCAGTAATTGCCGTGCCAGCAAACTTTTTAACTGGGGACGTAAGCGGGCGACAATCTGCTGAGGCGGTTCATCTAGGCGACCAAAGCTACCGGCGATCGGTGCATTCCCCGATCTCAGCAACCCCACGCTGCCATTGGGTTGAGTAATGCTGACCCCGCCTGGTTTTCCGGCTTGGCGAATGTCGTCGGTCAGGCGGCCAATAATAAAGTCTACCGGCTCTTTTTGGTTCACGGGTACCACTTTAATCTGAGCAATCTTTTGCAGCTCTTGGGCGATCGCCTCTCGGTCAGATCCCAAGCTATCATCCAGTCCTACCTTGAGGGCTAAATCTGTTGGCAAATTTCGCAGTTTTTCTCGCAACAGCGTACCCACTTGGGGAACTTGTCCAGATTTGAGTTTGCCATAGCCTTCTAGTCCAGCCCGGCTGGTTTGCTCAATTTCTCCGATTACATTACCTTTGTCATCGATCATGCTGAATAGGCTTCCCGGTTGAAAGGCATCCAAGCTCCGCGAAGACACGCCGCCTAGCCAGAAGACGATCGTGCCATCGGACTTAACTTCCCGAACGACAGCTTCAGCACTGGGGCGGCTAGCAGTAAGTTGATAAACAGGTTGCTGATCCAAAGGTTTGCCAGGTGCGATATCTTTAATCGGGATTTGGGGGTTGCCTGCGGCTAATTCCTGGGTGATTAAGGCGAGGCGATCGAAGGTACTATTTAATGGCTCACTGCCAGACAACTGCCAGAGGTAGCGTGTTAATAGATAGGTGAGGGCTCCTGCATGAAAGTCTCCAAAACTAGCATCCACTGCTTTTTGTTCTTTCTGGGCAGAACCGAGAGCAACCCCTTTGGCAATGCCTTTGCTCCGGCGTGCTTGAAATTCTTCGGGTGACCACTTCAGTTTTCCCAATTGCGTCGCTTGGTATTGCTTCTCGGCATCACTCCACTGGGCGGGTTCCTCATTAGGCTGATCTGTCCGCACTAGGGCTCGTACCACTTGGTTGCCCCGCAAGCCGCCACCAGAGTAACAACTGTCAAGCATCATGGTAAACAAGTCGGTTTCAATCTGACTCGACAGCAGGAACAGCGTACGCCCCATAATGTCGTTACGCTGCTCTAGGGTGAAATCATAAGGAAGTAAGGTGCCGTTGAGTGCTTTGTTATTTGGCGATTGTGAACCGTCGATCACACGACTGCCATGCCCGGAGTAATGAAACACTACAACATCCCCTGGTTTGGCTTGCTTAATCAGGTGATTTTCAAACGCTGCAAGAATGTTAGCTCTAGTTGGTTTCTGAGTAGTTGCGTCGGTCAAGGTCAGGATGTCGGAGGGCTGAAACCCATAGCGATGTCGCAACAGTTCATACTGCATTTCCACATCGGTTAGGCACCCCTGCAGCGGAGGAATTCCGGTTAGGTATTGATTGATTCCCACAAGCAAGGCAAGTTTACGCCCAGTCGGTTGCGCCAAAACGCGGGCAGTGCGATCGGCTTGGGTCAGGAAGTCGAGTTGGCTAATGCCAATGCTGGCGAGGGTAGCACTAGTAAATTGCAAAAAGTGGCGACGTTTGAGGTTAGTCATAGGGCGGTTTCCAGAATTGACAGATACATGAGGCAGCGTTGAGGGTTTCTTACCATTAATTTCTGGCTGGCGCGATTTTCTTTACAAGATTTCCCGACTAGAGAGGCTTAAGGACTCTGTGCTGTAACGGCTCTAGTTCTTAGCAAAAAGAGCATATGCAAGTATCCTGCGATCCGCGTCAGCGTGATTAACAGATCGATCGCTCCTTCAGAGGTCTAAAGCATCCAGATATCTGAAACCACCT
>Ga0224722_1000547_pt1 | contig 21842 bp, 18 predicted proteins | sample Balambano_FR1_Me_FD_161646 | JGI IMG/M metagenome (GOLD analysis project Ga0224722, IMG submission 161646) | Freshwater sediment microbial communities from Lake Towuti, South Sulawesi, Indonesia - Balambano_FR1_MetaG | ecosystem: Environmental > Aquatic > Freshwater > Lake > Sediment | place... | reverse complement strand
CACCTGAAGCCGGCAGCCTAACCGCAAGGGGGGCACCGTCAAAGGTGGGACTGGTGACTGGAGTGAAGTCGTAACAAGGTAGCTGTACGGGAACGTGCGGCTGGATCACCTCCTTTTACTTAGGGATCTAAGCGACCCTACGACTTTGTGATCTTTAACGGTGTAGATCACGACCGGACTTGTAACTGTCCGAAGTTCTTTGTCACTTTTTAGTTGTTAAGGCGTAATTAAAAGCACTTAGACGAGAGGGCGATTAGCTCAGTTGGTTAGAGCATCCCTCTGATAAGGGGAAGGTCTCAAGTTCGAGTCTTGAATCGCCCACCTTACTTCGGGCGATACGTGTAAAGCTCCGAAGTCTTCGGGGACTTAGCTCAGCTGGGAGAGCATCCGCTTTGCAAGCGGGGGGTCAGGGGTTCGAATCCCCTAGTCTCCACAGTGGGTGGTTGAAGATTGACGATCAAGGTGATTTGATCCTCAATCTCCAGTCTCCGACTGGAAGCGGCACTTTAAAAACTGAATAGAACGAAAACATGATGTAGAGCATAGAGCAATGTAACAATTGCTTGTTATGCGGGAGATTCAATTTCTCCGCCTCATGTGAGAACAAGCTACTAAGAGTGCATGGTGAATGCCTTGGCGCTAAATGCCGAAGAAGGACGCGAATCACTGCGAAAAGCCTCGGGGAGTCGTGATTAGACGCTATATCCGGGGATGTCCGAATGGGGAAACCCGCCAGCGAAGAGCTGAGCACCCCACACTGAATTCATAGGTGTGGTGGAGGGAACCGCCCGAACTGAAACATCTAAGTAGGGTGAGGAAAAGAGAGTATTCCGAAAGTAGTGGCGAGCGAAATCGGAACAGCCCAAACCGTCCGGCTTGCCGGACGGGGTTGTAGGACCTCGTTTAAGACTGCTAGCCTAGTCGAACTGTTCAGGAAAGTCAGACCATAGAGTGTGATAGTCACGTAGACGAAAGGTAAAACAGCTGAGAGGTATCCTGAGTAATACCGTACACGCTAACACGGTATGAAACCGCGGAGTCCACTCCGCAAGGCTAAATACATTTGGCGACCGATAGTGAACAAGTACCGTGAGGGAAAGGTGGGAAGCACCCCTATAAGGGGAGTAGCAGTACCTGAAACCGTGCACTTACAAGCAGTCGGAGGGCTATACCCGCGTGAGCGTGGAATGCCTGACGGCGTGCCTCTTGGAGAATGAATCGGCGAGTTAATGTTTGTCGCCAGGTTAAGGCAGTGACAGCCGGAGCCGTAGGGAAACCGAGTCTGAATAGGGCGTTAAGTGGCAAGCATTAGACCCGAAACGGGATGAGCTACTTATGGGCAGGGTGAAGCGAGAGTAATGTCTCGTGGAGGCCCGAACTCGTTAGGGCTGCAAAACTATGAGATGACCTGTGAGTAGAGGTGATATGCCAATCGAATCCCGAGATAGCTGGTTCTCCCCGAAATAACTTTAGGGTTAGCCTTGATCGTTTAGTAACGGAGGTAGAGCACTGAACGGGCTAGGGGCCGTAAGGCTACCAAACCCGATCAAACTCCGAATGCCGTTACTCCAAAGGTCAAGAGTCGGGCTACGGGTTATGAGATTCGTGGCCGAGAGGGTAACAACCCAGACCGCCGTCTAAGGTCCTAAAGTGTGTGCTCAGTGGGAAACGATGTGGAACTGTATAGACAGCCAGGAGGTTGGCTTAGAAGCAGCCATCCTTTAAACAGTGCGTAATAGCTGACTGGTCAAACGGTTCTGCGCGGAAAATTCAACGGGGCTAAGCACACCACCGAAGACACGGACTCGCAAGAGTAGTAGGGGAGCGTTCTGCAAGCATCGAAGCCGTACCGTAAGGAGCGGTGGAGCGAGCAGAAGTGAGAATGCCGATATGAGTAGCGCAAATCACGTGAGAACCGTGATCGCCGTATGCCTAAGGTTTCCGATGCAAGGTCAGTCCACATCGGGTTAGTCGGGCCTAAGTCGAGGCTGAAAAGCGTAGACGATGGACAATCGGTCAACATTCCGATACCGGCATAGGGTGCGATGAAGTGACGCAGAATGGTAAGCGAGCCGGACCGTTGGTAGTTCCGGTGCGAACGTCGTAGGGATATGAAGTGGCCAGGTAAGTCCGGTCGCTGATCCTGAAAGCGAAGCGGGTCCCCAAGCCTAAGTCGCCAAGCCAAGCTGCCAAGAAAACCTTCTAAGCACAACCCTGTGTCGCCCGTACCGCAAACCGACACTGGTAGGCGAGGAGAGTATCCTAAGGCGAACGAGAGAACCTTCGTTAAGGAATTAGGCAACATGTACCCGTAACTTAGGGAGAAGGGTAGCCTGCGGCAGTTGGGTCATTCGATCAGGCTGCTGTGGGTCGCAGATGAGAGGCTCTAGCGACTGGTTAACTAAACCACAGGTCTCTGCTAAGTCGCAAGACGACGTATAGGGGCTGACACCTGCCCAGTGCCGGAAGGTTAAAGGGAGTGGTTAGGCGCAAGCCGAAGCTACGAACTGAAGCCCCGGTGAACGGCGGCGGTAACTATAACCGTCCTAAGGTAGCGAAATTCCTTGTCAGGTAAGTTCTGACCCGCACGAATGGTGTAACGACTGGAGCACTGTCTCAACGAGGGACTCGGCGAAATTGAATTAGTGGTGAAGATGCCATTTACCCGCACCCGGACAAAAAGACCCCGTGGAGCTTTACTGTACCCTGGCATTGCGCTAGGACTTTGTCTGTGTAGCATAGGTGGGAGGCTTTGAAGCTGGTGCGCTAGCATCGGTGGAGCCATCGGTGAAATACCACCCTGATAGAGTTTTGGCCCTAACTGTCATCCATGATCTGGATACAAGACAGTGCCAGGCGGGCAGTTTGACTGGGGCGGTCGCCTCCTAAAAGGTAACGGAGGCGCCCAAAGGTTCCCTCAGGCTGAATGGAAACCAGCCGTTGTGTGTAAAGGCATAAGGGAGCTTGACTGCAAGACAAACACGTCGAGCAGGGACGAAAGTCGGGCTTAGTGATCCCACGATGCTGAGTGGAAAGGTCGTGGCAATCGGATAAAAGCTACCCCGGGGATAACAGGCTAGTGAGGCCCAAGCGTCCATAGCGACGGCCTCGCTCGGCACCTCGATGTCGGCTCGGCGCATCCTGGGGCTGGATAAGGTCCCAAGGGTCGGTCTGTTCGACCGTTAAAGCGTTACGTGAGCTGGGTTCAAACCGTCGTGAGACAGGTTGGTCTCTATCCGGTGTGGGCGCAGGGGATTTGAGAGGAGTTGTCCTTAGTACGAGAGGACCGGGATGAACGCACCGCTGGTGTGCCAGTTGTCTTGCCAAAGGCATAGCTGGGTAGCCATGTGCGGCAGGGATAACCGCTGAAAGCATCTAAGTGGGAAACCCGCCTCAAGATGAGATCCCCCCGAAGACCGCCAGAAGACTACTGGCTTAATAGGTGAGAGGTGTAAGCACTGCAAGGTGTTCAGCCAACTCATACTAATGGTCGTTTGGCTTACTTCTCACATGATGCAGAGAAATCGAACTTCTCGCATGTGAAGGTGAACTACATCAACAATCGTTCTATTCAGTTTTTAGAGTGCTGCTTAACTAAATAGTCAGTTAAGAGTCTTTTGGTGATTTGAGCGACGAGGTCACACCCGGTCCCATCCCGAACCCGGTAGTTAAGCTCGTCAGCGCCGATGGTAGTACGCGGGTGACTGCGTGCAAGAGTAGGTCATTGCCAGAGGACTCTTTCTGTTTTTCCATTCATGCGCACCCACAAGTATCTTGATGTCATTGTCGGCCTGTTCGTGGCCGTGCTCATCATCAGTAATCTGGCGTCTTCCGCCAAAATTGTCACGCTCGGCCCGTTTACCTTCGATGGCGGCACGCTGCTCTTCCCCATCAGCTACATCTTCGGCGACATCCTGACCGAGGTGTATGGCTATTCGACCACCCGGCGCGTGATCTGGATCGGCTTTGCTGCCGCCGCGCTGTTCAGCCTGACCGTTTGGCTTGTTGGTCTATTGCCGCCTGAGATCGAGTGGGCTGGCCGTGTGGGCCAAGATGCTTACAACGCTGTGTTGGGCAGCACGGCGCGCATTGTCTTGGCTTCGTTGATTGCCTATTGGTGCGGCTCGTTTGTCAACGCGTTTGTCATGGCGCGCCTCAAAGTGCTCACCCAGGGCCGCTGGCTATGGTCGCGCACGATCAGTTCGACCGTGGTCGGTGAATTCGTGGACACGTTCCTGTTTGTAGCGATCGCGTTTGCCGGCCAGATGAGCCTTGGTGTGCTGTGGAGCATCGCCTGGTCAAACTATGTGTTCAAGGTTGGCGTGGAAGTGCTGCTCACGCCTGTGACCTACGCCATCGTCGGCTGGCTCAAGCGCGCCGAGGGTGTGGATGTCTATGACGCGCAAACCGACTTCAACCCGTTTCGGCTGGCTGTGGCAGAACGCGCAGCAGGTTGAAGCGAAGCGTAAGGTCGGCCTCGGCCTCACATCTCCTGCCGGCCCTCAAGCGCCCGGCTCAACGTCACCTCATCGGCATATTCAAGGTCACCGCCGACGGGTAGGCCGCGCGCCAGGCGCGTCACGTGCACCTTGAAATCGCCCAGCTTGCGCTGAATAAACGACGCCGTCATCTCGCCCTCGACAGTGGGGTTGGTCGCCAGAATGACTTCGCGCACTGGCTGGCCAGCCAGTTCAGACCGGCGGATGCGCGTCATCAACTCGTTGATCTTCAAATCATCGGGGCCGACGCCATTGATCGGCGAAACCACCCCATGCAGCACGTGATACAGCCCCCGATACACGCGCGACCGCTCAATGGCGGCTACATCCAGAGGTTCTTCGACCACACAGATCACGCCACGGTCACGCGACTCGTCGCTGCAAATTGAGCACGGGTCTATCTCGGTGATGTTGAAACACACCGAGCAAAGCCGGGTGCGGGCCTTCAATTCGCGCAACGCATCGGCCAATTGCTGTGACGTTTCGGGCGGTTGGCGCAACAGAAAGTAGGCCAGCCGCGACGCGCTCTTGGGGCCGATGCCGGGCAGCGCCGTCAGCGCGTCAATCAAGCGCGTGACGGACGGAGGAAGGGTCTGGTTGGAGCTTGCCACGAAGAGTCACAAATCACATCAAGCCCGGAATCTGCACGCCGCCGGTCACTTCTTCCAGCCGCTTGGCGGAATACTCCTGCGAGGCCACGATGGCTTCGTTGACGGCCGCCACGAGTGAATCCTCCAACATGCTCACATCGTTTGGGTCAATCAGCGCTGGGTCAACCTTGATCGCTTGGACGCGCTGGTGGCCAGTGATGGTGATCGTAATCGCCCCGCCCGCGCCGGTCACGTTCAACAGCTCCGTCTCCAGGGCCGCTTGTGTCGCGGCCATGTCATCCTGCATCTTCTTGATCTTCTCGACCATGCCGGGTTGCATCCCGCCGCCTGCGGGTTGCGCCGCGCCGGGTTTCCAATCACTTCGTCGTCCTTTTGCCATGTTGCTCTCCGTTAACTCAACTAACTGAGTAGCCGTGCTGGCTACTGTGATCTGACTGTTCCACCCAGCTTCTTGGCCGCTTTGAGCACTGGGTCGTCGTTCGGGTCTACCTCTTGCTGGGCCTGATTCACAAACACGCGCAAGTCAAATTTGCCGTTGAACATTCTATTCAGCGCAGCCAGCACGGCTTGCTTGTTGTTGGGGTTGTCCAACCGCTGCCTAAATAACTCGTGATCCGCGCGGATGTGCACAACGTTGCCACTCACGTCGTGCAAGTAGCACGAGCGCAACAGCGCCGCCGCAGGCTTGTTCTGCGCATCCACTTCCTTGATGAGTTGCTTCCACTGCTTATTCAACACATCCAGCGAAAGACCGCTGTTGCTTGTGGACACAGCCGAAGTTGCAGGCGATTCAACTTTCGCCGGCGCGGACGGCTCCGACGCTTGTCGCTTGGATGTGTCTGGTTTCACTGGTGGCGCGGCGAGCGGCGGTTCCGTAGTCGGCGAAGGTGCAACAGCCAACCTGGCCGTGGCAGCTTCTGCATCCACCACGCAGTCCAAATATGCCATCTCTAGCGGCAGTTGCGCGTCGGTCGTGCCGCGCATCTCATTGATCGCCTCGCTGAAAGCCCGCACCGCTCTCGAAAGCTGAGCCATGCTCAGCTTGTCGGCGTGGCTCGCCAGCTCGATCCGCTCGGCCTCGCTCAAATCGCCGCCCGAGCCGGTCTGACCTGTGCTTACTTTCACCTGCATCAGCGCGCGCAAATACTCGACCATCTGCCGGGCAATCTGGCGCGCGTCGGCACCCTGATCAACTGCGCCTTGAATGGCCTCGAAGCCGGCTGAGACATCGCGCGCGGCGATGCCTTCCGTGAGCGCCTTCACCGTCGCCGCGTCCGTTGCGCCGAGCGCCTCGCGCACATCGCCCGCCGTGATGCGCATCGAGTTCGACGAGGCTAACTGGTCGAGCAGGCTGACCGCATCGCGCAGCGAGCCGGTGGCGTAGCGCGCGATCAGCCGCAGCGCCGTCTCATCAGCCTCGATGCCTTCTTCATCACACAGGTGCCGCAGCCGGCCGACGATCTTCTCCACCGGCACGCGCTTGAAGGTGAAACGCTGACAGCGCGACAGCACCGTGGCCGGGATCTTCTGTGGATCGGTCGTGGCCAAAATGAAGATCACGTGCGGCGGCGGCTCTTCCAGCGTTTTCAGCATGGCATTGAAGGCGGCCATGCTCAGCATGTGCACTTCGTCCACGATGTAGACCTTGTAGCGCAACTCGTTCGGCTGAAAGTTCACCTTGTCGAGGATGTCGCGCATCGCGTCCACGCCGGTGTGCGACGCGGCGTCAATCTCGATCACGTCTAACGAACGGCCTTCGCTGATGGCGTCGCCGACTTGCTCGGCGCGCTTCGCGTCCAACCCGGCGATGTTCACTTCCTTCGCCAGGATGCGCGCGCTGGTGGTCTTGCCGCAGCCGCGTGAGCCGACGAACAGATATGCGTGGCCGATACGCTCGGTTGCGATCTGGTTCTTGAGGGTGGTCGTAACGTGCTCCTGCCCGACGACGTCGTCAAATGACTGGGGCCGCCACTTGCGATACAACGCCTGCGCCACGCAGCGAGTTTAACATGATGCCAGGCTATAACTCGCGGCTCACGATTGGTGACGTACGGTGTCAACTAACGCCAGCGCCTGCGAATGCGTTTCAATCTCGCCGGCCATTTGCGCCTCGCGCACCGCCCGCAGAATCGCGCCGATGCGTGGCCCCTGCGGCACGCCCAGTGCGATCAGCTCCTGGCCGGTGAGCAGAGGCGCGGGCGCGACTGACTTTTCAAATCGCGCGTAGTACTGCTCGATCAGCAGCGCGGCGATCTGTCGGCTAGGCCCGCAATCGAACTCGCCGGTCTCGCCGCCCCGTTTGCCCCAGCAATCGGCCACCGCGAATAGCGCCAGCAACGGTGCGCATTCGCCCGAGTCGCGGAAGAAGCGCGCCAGTGTGCGAGGCGTGGGCGGCTGAGGCATGCGCGCCATCTGGTTGGGCCGCATGTGGTTGACGACGAACGCGCGTATCCAGCTGACTTCATCGCCGCTCAACTTGAGCGCTCGGGCGCGCGCCGCAGCCATGTCCGCGCCAAGGCGCTCGTGCGTGTAGAAGTGCATGCGCCCTTCCGCGTCCACACTGAGCGTGTCCGGTTTGGCGCAATCGTGCATGAGCGCAGCAAACCGCATCAGCGACCCGACGATACGACCCCCGGCCAGGCTGGATTGCAGATATTCGACGATGGACTGGCGCGCCGAGCCGGCAATCGGCAAGTCCACATCTGCGACCAGCGCATCAAGCGCGGCCATCGCCTGCCAGGTGTGCTCCAGTACAGCGAAGCGGTGCGGGGCCGATTGAGCCAGGGCACGCATCGGCTCGATCTCCGGCGCGACATGCGTGAGCAAGCCAACCGCATCCAGCATCCGCGTGGCTTGGGCTGCGTTGGGCAGGCCGAGGATGTCAAAGAACTCATCGCGTATCCGTTCGGCGCTCGGTCGCAGAACGTCTCCACCGATGGCGCTGACCAGCGCGAGTGTCTGCGGCTCGATCGTCATGCCAAGCGCAAACTTCAATCGCACCGCCCGCAACGCCCGGATCGGGTCGTCGGCCAGTGCGTGGTCGCTGGTCGCGCGGATTTGCCCGGCGGCCAGGTCCGCGATGCCGCCGGTTTCGTCCAGCACGGCCTCTGCCACGGGATCAATGGCGATGGCGTTCAGCGTGAAGTCCCGCGCCCGCAAGTCATCTCGCCAGGTGGAGCCGCGGCACATCGCAAAGTCCAGCACTGTGTTCGGCATCAGCACGCGCGCCGTGCCGCGTTCCGCGTCCATCACATAGAAATCCGCCGACAGGGCATTGGCCACGGCGCGGCCCAGACCTATTGCATCGCCCTGCACGGCGAAATCGAAGTCGTGCGGCGTCTGATCCAACAGTGCATCCCGCACGGCCCCGCCGACGAGGATGATGGGCAAGCTGCGGTTTCGGGCCAAGTCACGCACGATGGCGGTTTCCGGCCGCTCCAGGAGACGATGCAGACGCGCATCCATATCGTTGTCGTTGTCGCGTTGTCAGTTCAGGCTCGCGTAGCCCAACGACTCGGCGATTTGCTTGCCCTGCGGGCCGAGCGCCCAAGCCACGAAGTTTCGCAGTTCACTCTGCGGCTCACGCGCACCGATCAGGCTGATGGTGCGGCTGAGCGGATAGTCGCCGGAGCTCAAATTGGCCGGTGTGGCAGTCTTGCCATCCAGCGCCAGCGCCTTGACGCTTGGCTGCGCGCTTGCACGGGCGCTGGGCGCATAGCCCACCGCCTCCGGATTCAACGCCACGTAATTCATCATCGTCTCGGCCGATGGCATCACCAGTGCATCAAGGGTCAGTGGTTGGTCGCCCATCACCAACTGGTCAAACACCGCCCGGCCGCCGTCACCCTCCTCGCGCACGGCGACTTTGATCGCCCCGATGTTATTGGCTCCCAACTGTTCCCACTGGTTGCGAATGCCAGCGAACACATCGCGCGCGTCGCGGGTGGCGATGTCGCTGATGGGATTCTGCGGGTGCACAATCACTGACACGCCATCCAGCGCCAAGTCTGCCTGCCACCACAGCGACGTGGCCGTTGGGGGAGGCGGCACAAGCGATGTGGCTGCCAGCGCGATGTGACCGGACTGCAGCGCTTGCGAGAGGCCGGTGCGGCTGTTCGCCTCCACTGTCAGTTCGGTGTAGGGGTTCGCAGCGGCATAGGCATTGGCCAGCGCGCGCAGCAGTGGCAGCGCTGCTGCATCGGCAGCCAGCCGGTAACGCTCGGTCACCGGCGTCGGCTTGGGCGATTCGACTCGATTGCACGCCACGACCACGACCATCATGACTGCGGCCAAACGGAACAGCGGTCGCTTCAAACGCCCTCCGCATCCACTGCGCGCACAAACAGATGGGCAAATTCGAACGATCGTTCCAGCGTCCTTTCACTGAGCGCTGCGGTGACATCGCCGGATATGTGCCAGCTTGGCAGCGAACCATCGTCGTCCAGCGCGAACAAGCCGACCGTGCGAAGGCCGTGCCGCGCACCGGTGGTCAACTCGCTGTAGGCCCGGTTGAAATCCTGCGCACGCGCGCGCAGTTCTGGCCTTTGCCCCATGATGCCGTCTGCGATGGCTAGTAGCTTGGGATCGCTGTCGTATCGCACCAGGAAACGCTCACTGCGGATGACGCTTGGGCCGAGGTCGCGCCCGGCCAAACCGCCGACATGATCTATGACCAAATGCACAGCGCCTTGCAGTCGGTCGTGCAAAGCGGTCATGAGTGCATCCGCGCCATAGCCGCCCACTTCCTCGCAGCCGGTGAACACCACAATCACATCGCGGTTCTCCAGCGGCTCACGAGCCAGTTCCTCAGCCAGTTTCAGTGCCACTGCCACGCCGCTGGCGTTGTCGTTCGCGCCAGGGGTGAAAGGGGAACTGGATGCTTGCAGCATCAGCAGAAAAATCATCAGAACTACGACACCTGGAACAAGTGCAATCTCCCGCAAACTGCGCGCCGGTGACGCGATGCCCAGCATAAACAGCCCCACGAGTGCAGCCATGCAAATCATTCCCAGTGGAATGAGCGCGTGGAACACCCGCCTCCAACTGGGTGTGCGAAACAGCCATGGCGTGCGGTTGGTATCTACGTGCGCGGTGATGAGGATTGGCGGCCGCCATGCATTGTAGTGAGCAGGGATGATGGCCCACACGTTTTGACTGTGATCAGTAGGAATCACCCAACGCAAGAAGTTGCTGCGCAGGCGTAACTCCATCGTGATGGCAATCAACACGGTTACGCCGATCACGGTTGCGGCTGCGGCACCTACTGGTTGCGACTGCCAAAAGAGCAACAGCGCAATGAGCATCATGCCAGCGCCAACTGCGAACGGAGAGTAAGCCGACGTAGCGCTGAGAAAGGAGTGTCGCTGCGGTTGCAATCCGAGTTCGGACAAGTGCTCTTGCACGAAGTCCAATGCCTTGTGCTCGTTCTCTGTTGTGCTGCCGCGAGGGCCAATGTCTTCGGAGAGATGCTTGACGAAGCCGAGGAGCGACATACGTTTGATTGTAGCAAGCACATCACACAAGATGTATTCATGCGACTTTTGGATGAGTGCTTTTTGAAACTCGATGAGCCGTTCCAACCGTAGGGCAGGCGTAGGAGAAGCGTGCTGCATCTAAGGCATGTGCTGAATATAGATATGGTGGTAAGAGTCAGGGTGGGACCTCCTCTTCTCCTCCTTTTGGTTTGAGAGCCAGCGTTCGGCGTAGCTGGCTCTCAGTCTTTTTCCACACACCAGTTCTGTGTGTTGCTGTTGGCGCAACTTGCTGCAAAAGATAACCCCGCAAATCCTTCGATTTGCGGGGTTATTCATTCGGGCGTGACTGCTTGATTACTTGATTGTCAGCACGCCTTTCATCAGCACGGCATGTCCGGGGAAGGTGCAGATGTAGTCGTATGCGCCGGCAGCGGATGCATCGAATGTCACTGAGGACGAGTCACCACCCTTGACCATCTTGGTGTGAGCCAGCACGCGATCGTCGTTGGCCTTGAGGTAATCGTTCGGCTCACCCGCAGCGATGCCGTCGGCAGCGACTCCATCCGCAGTGCCCGGCTTCACCAGCACCCAGTTGTGCAACAGGTTGGACGCAGGTTGCGAATTGTTCTTAAAGTTGAGGGTGATCTTTGAGCCCGCTGCTGCTTCGAGGGTGGCCTTATCGTAGGCCAGTTCATCGCCCTTCGAACCGATTTCCAGCGTGACGGCCGCGCCAGCCGCCGGTTGTGCCGGCGCCGGGGTGCCGCCGCCGCACGCTGCCAAAACCACTGCACCGGCAGCCATGCCGCCAGAGAGCGTCACCGTTTTCAAGAAATTGCGACGAGAAACGATTTGTGCCATGAGTACAACTCCTATTTTGTTGTTCTGAGTTCTAACGCAACGTTTCAGTATAGCATCCGGGCAGGTGGTTTTTCGTGCCAGTGACGGGTTGCACTAAAATGGCGGGATAAATGGCAGGCACGGTTACGGCGCTGAAAGCGCAGCGCGGTGCCAAGGATCGCGTCAACGTGTATCTTGACGGCGAGTTTGCCTTCGGGCTGGCGCTGATTCATGCACTGTGGCTGAAAATCGGCCAGAGCTTGAGCGATGAGGACATCGCTGAACTAAAGGCGGCCGACACGCTGGAAAAGGCGCAGCAGCGCGCGCTGAACCTGATCTCGTACCGCCCGCGCACGGTGAAAGAGGTGCAGCAGCGCCTGAAAAAGGCGGGCGCGGACGAAGGGACAGTCACCAGCGTGGTTGAACGGCTAAAGGCGACGGGCCTGCTGAGCGATGAGGCGTTTGGCCAAGCGTGGGTGGAGAGCCGGCTGCGGGCCAGCCCGCGTAGCAAACGCATGATCGCCTGGGAGTTGCGCCAGAAAGGAATGAGCAGCGAGGACATCGAGGCGGCGCTGCAAGGCGCGGATGATGCCGAGGCCGCGTACCGTGCCGCGCAAAAGCGCCTGCCCCGGCTCCAGTCGCTTGAGCCGCGTGAGCGCAAGCGCAAGCTGTCCGAATTTCTGGCGCGAAGTGGGTTTGATTACGGAACGATAGAGGACGTATTGGCAAAGATTGAGTCATCGGTGGATGGGGATGCTGACCTTTAGGGCAGTTCACGAATTGAATGATTGAACAACCGAGATCATGCAATTGATGAACAATTCATAAACAGTTCACCCAATCTCCCGGCGGCTCTATCCGAGATCGAGAGAGACATCATGGACGCAACATTACTTGTGATAGAGGCCATCATCGGGGTTGTCGTGGCGGCAATCGTTGGCCTTGTTTCTTACCGGATTGGACGCAAGCAGGCGAAGGACGAAGGCGCGATTCTGCGGGCCGAAGCTGACAAGACGCTCAGCGAGGCGCAAGCCAAGGCGCGCCAGATGCTGATCGAATCGAAAGACGAGGTTATCCGGACCCGCGAGACAGCCGATAAGGAAATTAAGGAACGGCGGCTGGAGGTTCAACGCGAGGAAGACCGCCTGAAGAAACGCCGCGAAGAGATCGAACAGAACCGTGAAAAGTTAGACGCGCGCGACAAAAAGCTTAACCAGCGTCAGTCGCTGTTGGACAAGCGAGAAGGTGACCTGGATAAGCTGCAAAAGGAGCGCGTGTCGGCCCTGGAAGCCAAGCTGGAGGAAGTGGCCGGCATGACCCGCGACGATGCGCGTACCGAGCTGCTGAACACGGTCAAGGAAACGGCGCGCAACGATATGGCGCGCGCCATCCGCGAAGTCGAGGCGCAAACGCGTGAGACGGCAGAGCAGCGCGCCCGCAAGATCGTGGTCGAGACGATGCAGCGTGTGGGCACGGATGTGGTGGCTGAACGGGCTGTGACCATGGTCGAGCTGCCGAGCGAGGAGGCCAAGGGCCGCATCATCGGCCGCAATGGCCGCAACGTGCAGGCCTTCGAGCAGGCGGCTGGCGTGGACGTGATCGTGGACGACACGCCTGAGGCAGTCACGATCTCATGCTTCGACCCGGTGCGGCGCGAGATCGCCCGGCGCGCGTTGGAGGCGCTGGTGCGCGACGGCCGCATCCACCCCACGCGCATCGAAAAGACGCTGGAGGATGCCAAGCGCGACGTCGAGCGCATCATGGCCGACGAGGGCGAGCGCGCGACGATAGAGGCGGGCGTGCCCGGGTTGCCCAGTGAGATCATTCGGACGCTGGGCCGCCTGAAATACCGCACCAGCTATGGCCAGAATCAGTTGTTCCACTCGGTGGAGACGGCAAGGCTGGCGGGGTTGCTGGCCAGCGAGTTCAAGGCCGACGTGAAGATTTGCCGCACCGGTGGATTGCTGCACGACATCGGCAAGGCGCTCGACCGCGAGAACGAGGGCACGCATGTGCAGTTGGGTGTGGACTTGCTCAAGCGATTCAACATCAATCCCAAAGTCGTGCATACCGTCGAGGCGCACCATCACGATGTGCCTCAAGAAACGATCGAAGCGGTGATTGTCGAGATCGCCGACGCGATCAGCGGCAGCCGGCCCGGCGCCCGGCGCGAGACACTGGAGACCTATGTCAAGCGCGTGCGTCAGCTCGAAGATACGGCCAGGTCGTTCAGGGGCGTGGCCGAGTCGTATGCTGTGCAGGCCGGGCGCGAGTTGCGCATCATCGTGCGGCCAGAGTCATTGGACGACCTGGCGTGCATCCAGCTCAGCAAGGACATCGCCAAGCGCATCGAAGAGACGATGGAATACCCGGGCCAGATCAAGGTCACGGTGGTGCGCGAGACGCGCGCGGTGGAGTTTGCGAAGTAAAATTGCGCAAGGTAATTAGTAATTGGTAACTGGTAAGTTAGTCTGCTGATTCACTAATTGCCAATTACGAATTACTAGTTACCAAGAGAGGTTCGACATGTCAGGACATAGCAAATGGGCAACCATCAAGCGCGCGAAGGGCGCAAACGACGCCAAACGCGGCGCAATGTTCACGCGGCTGGGCCGCGAAATTACGATCGCGGCCAAGGAAGGCGGTGGCAACCCCGATAGCAACTTCCGGCTGCGGCTGGTGATTGACAAGGCGCGCGCGGCCAATATGCCCAAGGACAACATCGAGCGCGCCATCGCTCGCGGCACCGGACAGGGCGGCGAAGGCGAAGCGCTGGAAGAGGCAACCTATGAGGTGTATTTGCCGCACAAGGTGCCAGCATTGATCAACGTGCTGACCGACAACAAGAACCGCACCGTGGCCGAGCTGCGCAAGACGGTCAGCCGCGCCGGCGGACAGTTTGAAGGCGCTGCAGTCGCATGGCAGTTCAACCGCCAAGGCGTCATCGTCATCGAGCGCACGGACAAGGTCAACCCGGATGCGGTGTTCGAGGTGGCACTTGAAGGTGGGGCCGACGACATCGTCATCGGCGACGAGGCCATCGAGATCACCACCAGCGTGGAAGGTTTCCGCGACGTGCGCGATGCCCTGGCTAAAAAAGGTTACGAGCTGGCCTCGGCGGAACTGGCCATGGTGCCCAGCAGCTACGTCGAGCTTGATAAGGACAAGTCGGAGCAAGTCATCGGCGTGGTGGATGCGCTCGAAGAGATAGACGACGTGCAGAACGTTTATCACAACCTGCAAGTGCCGGACGAAGTAGCGGCCTAGGAATTTTTGATTGCCGATTTTAGATTTTGGATTGAGGCCCGCTTTCCGTGTGGAATGCGGGCCTTGCTATTTCTGATTACAAACAATCCAAAATCCGCAATCGAAAATCCAAAATTGCCAATGACGACCGTGCTCGGCATTGACCCCGGCATCGCCACCACCGGTTTCGGCGTGGTGCGCGAGGAGCGCAACGGCCAACTGGTCGCGCTGGCCCACGGCGTGATCGAGACGCCCAAGACCGAGCCATTGCCGCGTCGCCTGCAAATGCTCCACCAGCAGTTGCGCGACCTGATCGAGACGTGGCAGCCGAGCGAAGTCGCCGTTGAGGAACTATTCTTCGCCACCAACGCCAAGACGGCAATGGTGGTCGGCCAGGCGCGTGGCGTGGTGCTGCTCACGCTGCAAAACGCAGGCGTCGAGATCCACGAATACACCCCCTTGCAGGTGAAGCAAGCCGTCAGCGGCTATGGCCAGGCCGACAAGAAGCAGATGCAGGAGATGGTGCGCCTGTTGCTGAACTTATCCAAGATTCCCAAGCCCGACGATGCCGCCGACGCGTTGGCGATTGCGATCACCCATTTGCAGAGCCGGAAGTGGACGCGGCTGGGTAATCAGTAATTGGTAATTGTGTCTGGCGCTATTACCGATCACCAATTACCGGTTACTATTTACCGGCATGATTTCTCGCATTCGTGGCACCGTCCTCACCCTCAAACCGCCGTTGGTCATCGTTGACGTGCAGGGCGTCGGCTTCCGCGTGATGTGCTCGCAGGCGGCGATTGATACGCTTGACCTCGGCCGGGCATGTGACCTCCATACACACCTGATCGTGCGCGAGGATGATTTATCGCTCTACGGCTTCTCCAACGAGGACGAGGTCGAGCTGTTTCAAATGCTGCTGGGCGTGCAGGGCATCGGCGCGCGCACGGCGCTGGCCATGCTATCGCGGCTGGCCCCCGAGTCGCTGCGCGAGGCCATCGTCAATCAGCAGGTGGACACGCTTTCACGTGTGCCCGGCATCGGCAAAAAGACGGCCGAGAAGGTGATCTTCACGCTCAAGGGCAAGTTGGGCGGCATGGACGCCTTGCCCGTCGGCGTGGGCACACCCATGAGCGCGGTGGATACTGAGGTCATTGCCGCATTGACCGCACTGGGCTACAGTGTGGCCGAGGCGCAGGGCGCGCTGGCGTCGCTGCCGCGCGGCGAGAAGCTCGACTTGGAAGAGAAGATCCGGCGCGCACTGGCGTACTTCGGTTAGAAACAGTGTCAATCGTGTCGGCAGTGTCGTCGGTGTCTTGACACTACTGACACTCATGACATCAACGACACTTCTTCATCATGCAACGCATCTGTGTTTACTGCGGCTCATCATTTGGCAATCAACCGATTTACGCCGAGACGGCGAAGGCCATGGGCGCGGCTATCGCCCAACGCGGGCTAGAACTGGTCTACGGCGGCGGAAAGGTCGGGCTGATGGGTACGGTGGCCGATGCGGCGCTGGCGTCCGGCGGCTCGGTCATCGGCATCATGCCCAAGTTCCTGGTGGATAAAGAAATCGCTCATCGTGGCCTGACCGAGCTGCGCGTGGTGGATACGATGCACGCCCGCAAAGAGATGCTCATACGCCTCTCCGACGCGATGATTACCCTGCCCGGCGGTTGGGGCACCTACGATGAACTGGCCGAGGCCATCACATGGGCACAGCTCGGCCTGCATAGCAAACCCATCGGCCTGCTCAACGTGGCAGGCTTTTACGACCCATTGATCGCGGTGATGGACAACGCCATCGCGGCGGGCTTTGTGCGGCCAGTGCACCGCGACTTGCTCATCGTTGAGGATGACGTGGAGCGCATGTTGGATCGCGTGATCGCCTATCAGCCGCCCGACGGCGCGGTGAAGTGGCAACTGCCCAAAGCGTAGAATCGTCGGCCATGCAAGCCACCGAGCGCGAGCCGTTATCTGCGCCCGCGCCCAGGCCCGGCGCTGCGCCGCAGCCCACGCCGACGGACACCCAGCGCGGCATTGCCCGCGCCGCGACCATCACCTCGATCGGCAACCTCAGCAGCCGCATCTTTGGTCTCATCCTGGTCACGGTCAAGTCGTTTTACTTCGGCAACGGCCAGGCCGCCAGCGCGTTCGAGTTGGCTGCGACTGTGCCGACGCAGTTCTACGACCTGCTCATCGGCGGCATGCTCAGCAGCGCGCTGGTGCCCACGTTCAGCGGCCTGGCCGATGGCGATGACCGGCGCAAAGACCTGCGCGCCTTTGGGCAGTTGCTTGGCGCGCTGATCGGCCTGGCCACAGTCTTGCTCTCCGTGCTGGTGACAGTGCTCGTCATCTTCGCCGTGCCCATCGGCGCGTTCATCAGCGGCGGCTCGAACCAGGATCCGGCCGTCGTCGCGTCGCTGCTGCGGCTGACCATCCCAGCGATCATTTTCTTGAACCTCAGCGGCATCGTCACCGGCGCGCTGTTTGCGCGGCGCAAGTTTGGCTACACCGCCTTCACGGCCACGCTGTTTAACATCGTCGCCATCGCCTGCATGGTGCTGTTTCAGGCCCAACTCGGCGTCATGTCGCTGGCGCTCGGTCTGCTGATGGGCAGCCTGGCGCAATTGCTGATGCAACTGCCGGGACTGCGCGGCGTGCCGATCAAGCTGTCGCTCAACTGGCGCACGCCGGGTGTGACCAAGATCGTGCGCCTGTTCCTGCCTGTCGCGGGCGGATTGGTCTTCGCGCAGATTGCGGTCACCGTGAGTTTCATCCTCGCCTCGCAGATCAGCGCCGCTGGCCCGGCCACCATGCGCTATGCCGCGCAAGTGATCCAGTTCCCGCTCGGCATGATCGTCACGGCGGTGTCGGCGGCCATTCTGCCGCCGCTGTCGTCATCCAGCGGCGACGACTTCAAGGCTACGCTGGCGCAAGGCCTGCGGTTGGTGTGGGTGCTGATCGTGCCGGCGTCGGTCGGGCTATACGTGCTGGCCACACCGGTGATCGCGCTGCTCTTCCAGCACGGCGCATTCACGGCCGAGAGCACGGCTTACACCGCCTCGGCTCTGCGGGCGGCTGTGCCTGGGCTGCTGTTCGCGGCGATTGACACGCCGCTGATCTACGCCTTCTACGCCCAACGCGACACGCGCACGCCGACGCTGATCGGCCTGGGTTCGACGGCGTTCTATCTGGTGTGGGTGGGCGCGCTGTCAGTGATGTCGCAGAATGGCGGTCGGCCATTCACGCTCGACGATCTGATCCTGGCCAACTCGCTGAAAACCGGCGTGGACGCGGCGCTGATGGGCTTCTTCCTGTGGCGCAAGATCGGCGGGCTGAATGGCTTTGGCATCGCGGCGTTGGCGATCAAAGTTGCCGCCGCGTCGGCGATGATGGGCGGCGCGGTGTGGCTGGCCATGACGGCGCTAGCGGTGCGCTTCGACGTGAACGCGTTCGGCGGCGACTTCATCGTAGCTGTCGGCTCGGCGCTGGTTGGGGCGGCGGTGTATGCGATATGCGCGTGGCTGCTGCGGGTGCAAGAGTTGGCGGCGATTCCGGCGATGCTCAGGCGGCGCATGCGGCCATCCACATCATGAATGCTTCTAACCCCCGCCCCTCTCCCCTCCCCAACGAGGAGGCAGGTTTGCTATGCCGCTTCCGCAAGGTTGCCATCGTCAAGGCCGTCGTCGCGGCGCTGTTTCTCCTCATCGTCGCGGCCACACTAGGTAATGCGGTCAGCATCGTCGTCAGCCTGATTGATCTGGCGCTGATCCCGTTCTGGCTGTGGCTGGCGCGACGGCACCCGCGCGCTGCGACGTACGGCTTTGTCGCGCAGACGGCGCTCTTCCTCACGCCGCGCCAGTTTGTGCAAGGCTACGTCAACGGCGTGAACTGGCCGATCTACATCGTGCTGCCGATGATCGCCGGCTACGTGCTGATGGAGGGCCGCGCCGTGCTTGTGGGTGCGTTGCTCACCGGCGCGGTGGCACTGCCGGTCATGCTGCTGGCCGCGCTGACGCTGCCGCCGGGCATGCAACGCAGCGATGTGTTCACCGCCGTCGCCTTCGTGATCGGGTTGATGCTAGCGTTGGCCTTGATCGGCCGCGACCTGTTGCGAGAGCGGTGCTGAAGCCGAAGCCTCGGTGGATTGCGCTTGGCGAGGCACCACGACATTGCGGCCGAGAACAACCCGCTCGTATAGCCGCTGCCGCCACACGAACCACACGACGAAGGCCCACACCGCTGTGATGGCCAGCACCAACCCCAGCACTTGAAGATCGAACGAGATGGCCATGGCGAAAAAGCGGCGCAGCGGGTCAATGTTCCAGCCGATCAGGCACACTGCGAACAGCCCGATCACCAAGCCGAGAAAGCGCTTGTCGCCGACGAACGGTCGCCCGCCTGCCAAGAAGCGAAACGGCGGCGACACAAACAGCACCAGCATCAGCCCGGCCATCAACGAGAACAAGGTGAGGACCGACTGCGCATAGATGTTGGCCGCGGTGTATGTGATCTCTTGTGGCGTCATGCGCAGCACCGCAGCCTCGCCCTCCACCGCCCGCACGAAGGCCGTCACTTCCTCCATCGGGATGGTTTCGGCGATGATGCGCCGGTCGGTGAAGCCAAAGGCAATCACGTATACGATCAGCCCGAACACCAGCATGGTCAGCACGGCGGGCACGACGAACGACCACACCGGCTTGAGGATGTTGCCCTTGAACATGGCCGGCTTGGCCCAGTAGGCCAACAGGATGGTGGGCAGGCCGACCGTGACGGCGGTGAGCAGCGTGATGTTGCGCGGGCCAAACGGGAAGCCGACGCCGACGAAACCGGTGGCGATGATGATGAGCGCGACGTAGAAGCAGCGCGTCATGAACAGCGACAGGATGTCCTTCATCCCGTTCACGATGCGCTGGCCTTCCGTAAACGCCGGCACCAGCGCGGCGAACGAGTCGTTGAGCAGCACCATATCGGCCACGCCGCGGGTGGCGCTGGTGCCACTCTGCATGGCGATGCCGAGTTGCGCCTTCTTGAGCGACAGCACGTCGTTCACGCCATCGCCGATCATGGCCACGTAGTGCCCGCGCCCGCGCAGCGCATCCACCAGCCGCTCTTTTTGCTCTGGCGTGATGCGGCCAAACACCGTGCCGTCTTCAGCCGCCTGCGAGAACAGCGCCGGCGACATCGCCTCGAGCTCGACGCCAGAGTAGTGTTTGATACCAGCGGGGAAGCCAGCTTGCTTGGCCAGCGCGGCCACGGTGTTCGGGTCGTCGCCCGAGATGACCTTGAGCTGGATGCCGGCCTGACGAAATGCGGCGATGGTCTCGCGCGCCTCTGGCCGCAACTCGTCGCCAAACACGATCAGCCCGAGTGGGACGAGTTCGTCTGGCAGCGCAGGTTGGCCGGCGGCGTCGTGCAGCGTGAGGGCATTCGGCGCATGGGCCAGCACCAGCACGCGCAGGCCCTGACCGGTGCGCAGCTCAATCTCGTGATCGAGGTCGTGATCGTCGTGGCCGGCTTGCAGCGCGACGCGCAACATCTCGTAGGCACCCATCACGAACGCGCCGCGATACGACGCGTTGTCGAAGGCAACGCCGCTCCATTTGCGCGCCGACGAAAACGGCACATCGCCCACCGTGGCCAGCTTGCGCCCACCCAGCGCCTGCACGATGGCCTCGCTGGTGCGGTTACTGGTGGCGGCGCTGGCCGACAGGTCGGCGGCGACGCTCTTAACGTAGTCCTCGGTGGCGTTGAGCGGCACGACCGATTCATATTTGATCTTGTTGGCCGTCAGCGTGCCGGTCTTGTCGGTGCACAACACGTCCACGTTGCTGAGCGACTCGATGGCGTTGGTCTGCTGCACCAGCGCGCCCTGCTGGGCGATGCGCACCGCGCCGAGCGAGTAGGCTACCAACACCGCCAGGATCAGGCCGTTGGGCACGATGCCGGCGATGACCGCGGCGGCCTGCAAGCTGCGGATGGCCGGCAGGTCGTTCACCACCGACGAGACGAAGAACATGAAACCAATGACCGCCGCGGTCAGCATGAGCAGGCGCAGCACAAAGTCAATGTCCTTCTGCAGCGGCGTCTTGACCGAGCGGAAGGCGCGCGCCTTGGCCGCCAACTGATTAGCGTAGCTGTCCATGCCGACCTTCTCGGCGCGATACAGCGCCCGGCCGGTGACGCAGAAGCTGCCCGACATGACCTTGTCGTTGACTTTCTTGGTGATGAGATCGGATTCGCCGGTGAGCAGCGACTCATCCACCTCGGCCTCGCCCTCGACCACCGCGCCATCGAGCATCACCTGCTCGCCCGCTTGCAGCACCAACACGTCATCCTTCACCAAGTCGGCCGGGTCTACGGATTGTTCGGCGCTGGGCGCATCGGCGGTGGTGCGGCGCAGCACGATGGCCCGGGGCCGGTTGAGCAGGGCGATGCGGTCGAGCGTGCGCTTGGCCCGCAACTCCTGAAAGATGCCGGTGACGGCGTTGATGAAGACCAACCCACCGCTGGTGATGGCGTCGCCCCAGTTGCCGACGGCGGCCAGCGCGACGGCAATCGAAAAGACGATGACGTTGATGCTGGTGAAGATGTTGGCGCGCAGGATGTCGCGCAGGGTGCGCGTGGTCGGCGGCGGCGCAGGGTTGCCGAGGCCCTGGCGTTTGCGCTCGACGACCTCTTGCTCAGTGAGGCCTTGAATCACACGCGCGATTTAACCACGAACAGGAGTTGGTTATTGGTTGTTGGTTGTTGGTTGATCGGATCGCCTTAGCCAACAACCAATTCAAGGGATGCGTTCGGGCAGTTCGAGCGACGGCACGATGCCGACGCGCACCGTAGCCGGCGATGTGTCTACGACAGTGGAATAGCCAAAGGCGGGCAGGCTGATGCGCACCGGGCCTTCGTTGGTGATGGAGAAACGCACGCGGCCATCGCCATCGGTGAAGGCTTGGCCCAACGGCGTGCCGCTGATTTCGTCGTAGACCCGCACCGGCGCGCCGGAGATGCCTTCACCCGGGTCGAGCAGGCCGTTGCGGCTATAGTCGAGGAAGGCCTGCACGTCAATCATCATCACGCGCGGCGTGGGCGTGGGCTGCACTGTCGGCGCGAGCGAGGCCGGATCAACCGGCTGCACCACCAATGGCTGGGCCGGGCGCGGCGTTGGGAAT
>Ga0224722_1000546_pt1 | contig 21849 bp, 16 predicted proteins | sample Balambano_FR1_Me_FD_161646 | JGI IMG/M metagenome (GOLD analysis project Ga0224722, IMG submission 161646) | Freshwater sediment microbial communities from Lake Towuti, South Sulawesi, Indonesia - Balambano_FR1_MetaG | ecosystem: Environmental > Aquatic > Freshwater > Lake > Sediment | place... | reverse complement strand
GAACGTTGAGCCGGATGTGGTGCTGCCGTTACTCAATCAGACGCGTCTGCCCAACGGCGAGAACTGGTACCAGGTGAATGTGCCACCCTTTGGGGTAGGGTGGGTGGACAAGATTGCGTTCCGTCCGCTGGAATGTGGCACTGATTATGTGGTGCAAATGATTGGCGAGGCGCCAATCCGCTTCGATGGCATTGCCAACCGTGATTCGTACCTGGTGCCAAAGGGCAGCGAGTTTTACGTGCTGGGCAACCGGTTCGAGTTCGTGCTGGTTGAAGACATCAACGGCATGCAGGGTTTGCTGGAGCCTCAGGCAATTGCAGCCAGACCTGACAGTGTCATCTCGCGCTGCGATCTTATTCCAACCAGCGCAGGTGTCTCTGATCCTTCGCTGGGGCAGGGCGGTGGCGGTGGTGTGCCTGCCAGCACCCCGGTGCCAGCCCTTTCTGGCAATCGCGTGGTCGTCAACACTGGTAACCTGAATGTGCGCAGTGGCCCTGGCGCTGCCTTTGGCGCTATTGCGGTAGTCCCAGGCGGTACCACGCTGGCAGCGCTGGCTGTCACCCCTGATGGCGAGTGGATGCTGGTCGCTGGCAGCTTTGGCCAGGGCTGGCTTGACACCGAGTTCGTCCTCTTCCGCGGCGTCTACAGCACCCTCCCTATCATTAATTACTAGCACGAACGTTCGCAAACAAAGAGGCCTGGTGGTATTCACCAGGCCTCTTTGTTTTAGCACTATGTTAGCGCACTTACTCGTGATTTCGCTTGATGTAACTCGCAAGCAGCATGGGTTCGACCGTTATGCCATGCGACGTTACTTTCAGCAGGCGCTTCTGTACTAATGTATCAATGGTTTCTTGCTCAATGTTGTCGGCAGCAGCAGGGGAGTTTACGATGGTGCGGAGCGCTTCGCGTTCCTGCGTCTCAAGGCTGTTAAAGATATTAGCGCATTCGATCTGGATTGCTGTCGAGCGGTGAAAATAACGCGATACCAGTTCTGAATAGTTGTCTGAGGACTCTGAGCGATTGATGATATGAGTTACGGCGCGCATCAGCCCGGCAAAGCCACCAGTTTGCTGGTAGACGTAGTCCTTTGCGGCTGATGTATTAAGGATCGGATTAGTGGCGATAGATTCGAGCATCGCATAGGCATCCAGCTTGTTATATGGGCCAATGTAGTACTGGTGATCTGCGAATAAATCCGCAAAAGGCTCTAAAGCCATACGATCATTGCGACTGCCGATAAGGCTCTTGAGCGAAGTACGCGTAAAGAGTGTGTAGCTTAACTGCTGTTTGTACAGGTCACGCAAGCCCCTTAAGGACTGAAAGAATACAGGCGGCATGTTTGCCAGAAACGATTCAAACTCGTCAAGGACGAAGACAAGGGCCAGTTGACGTCGAAAGAAAAAGGTGAGGCCAAGTTCAAGATAGCGCAGGCCCATATGCTGCTGCGCCGCGCTGGCACCATCCTGAATAGCCACGTAAGTAGCGTGAAAATTCTGAGCGTCGTTCTGCAACACATCGAATGGATAGAAGGTCATATACACGCGATGCAGTATTAGCTCATAGCCAGCCCAGCAGCGAAAGCTTTCGCCTGGTTCGAGCGCGCCCAGGAGATTAGCGTCCAGCATAATTGGCACAAGTTGTGGCGCGTTGCGGCCACGATAGTGGTCAAGCGTCATCGGGTTTGTGACATGTTGAAGAAAGTTTGATTTACCGATACTGCCAACACCTGTGACCACACAGGATTGTGACTTGAACCACCGATCATACAAATACTGTGTTTCGGTTCTGCGAAAATCCTGGGAGTATGTGCGCATGGCAGAGGCCTTATTCGTCTTTTCGTGTCAAGGTACCCTGATTGTACCTGTAATTGCCTACGGGTGCAGCGAATTGTACCGGTACAGAAACGCTGACTATCTTTCACTGTCAATCTTCAATCATTGAAAATCATAATTTTCATAGATAATGTTTTCCCAAAAAAAAGATACACAGAGCCAATTTACCTCTGTGTATCTTTCGATGCCCCATTGGAGACTCGAACTCCAGTTTTCGCCTTGAGAGGGCGATGTCCTCAACCGCTAGACGAATGGGGCCAACTTGGCATCATTTTATATGCGAGACGCGACCTAGTCAAGGACAACGAAGCCAATGCGGTGCTGTACCTCCCGCAGCGTGTGCCTCGCAATATTGCGAGCCGCTGCGGCGCCTTCACTAAGAAGCCTATCAAGATGGCCGGGCTCCGCCACAATCTGCTTATAGCGATCCTGTACTGGTGCAAGATATTCCACAATAACCTCCACAGCCTCCTTCTTCAAATCGCCATAGCCACGCCCAACAAAACGGCCCTCACTACTTTCCAGGCTTTCGCCGGTAAAGGCGTGAATAATCGTCAACAGGTTGCGTACCCCTGCACGATCCTCTTCTTCTGCGTACTTTATCTCGCCATATGAATCAGTCACCGCGCGCATTACTTTCTGTTTAATTTTTGCCGGGTCATCAAGAAGGTACACCGCATGGCCCTGTGCATCCTCGCTTTTGCTCATCTTCTTGAGAGGATTGTCTAATCCCATGATTCTCGCACCTGCTTTAGGAATCATGGCTTCAGGCACTGTGAACGTATCGCCATATGCCGCATTGAATTTCTGCGCCAGATCACGTGTGAACTCCAGGTGCTGGCGCTGATCATCACCAACAGGCACGTAATGCGTGTGGTACAACAAAATATCAGCCGCCATGAGCGACGGATATGTAAGCAAGCCAGCGCTAACGCTGTCCTGCTGTTGTTTAGCCACTTTGTCCTTAAACTGTGTCATGCGGTTCAGCCATCCCAACGGCGAAAAGCATGTCAACATCCAACCCAGTTCAGCATGTTCGCTGACATGTGACTGCGCAAAGATCGTCACTTTCTGAGGATCTAACCCGCACGCAATGTAAAGAGCTGCCACTTCCCGTGTCTTTGTACGTAGCTGGATGGGATCCTGTGGCACTGTAATCGCGTGCATATCCACAATACAAAAGAAACAATCATAGACATCCTGGTCGGCAACCCAATGCTTGAGCGCGCCCAGATAGTTACCAATTGTCAGATTGCCTGAAGGCTGCATCCCAGAGAATACGCGCTTCTTCATCATGTGTTTTCCTTAGGATTGAATAGTGAGAATGGTAAGATAAAAAATGGCATCACCAAACAGCATCAGGAAACGTGTTAACGTTCGCATGCACTCCAATACGCTTGTACATCTGGAAGCCGGTGAACGGATGGCCCAGAATGCCGTCGTGAATGGCCCATGATCGCCCCCGAATAGTCGCATGTGCCCCTGGCATTCTGAAGGGACTTATTCCCGTAAGCCGGTCGTAGAGGCTGCCGCCTATGCGAAACTCTGCGTCGATTTCCTGCATATCTCGCAACCCGCGTATGTAACTGAATCCGTAGCGTTCAAATACTATTGCATTGTGGTATGCGAGTGGTTCAATCAGAAACAAATCATGCCCCATCTGATGCACAAATGCCTCAAACACGGGCACAGAACGCCTGAAACCACGCAATCCCCGCCTGATCTGTCCTGGTGCCAATCCATCATTCATGGCGCTGATCTCTGCGGGTAAATTGCGGCTGGTAGTGCCGAAGTTGGTGTTATTGCCAAACTGGTCCACGTCAACATGATAACGTGGCGATGTGGGATCGTTCACAATAACCAGCAGTACCAGGATTTGGCCGTTAAACGTGTCAGCAACGTTGATATACAGGAGTGGATCACGATCGGCAGCATTCACGCGCAGGCTGAACTCAACCGCCCTGCTACCTTTTGGGCAAATGAGTGAGACCAGACCACTGGCATTGTCCTCCAACGCAGCCCGTTCCAGGTGAAAGTCTTCCAGAATCCAATCAGGCACTAACCGCAGGTAGATTTCACGCTTTGCTCGCTCAGCAAGGTCATTAATTAAGCGGATACTTCCAGGCAGCTCTGTCACCGTTCACCTTTCAGTGCGCGCTGAATGTCTCTATCAGAATCTTTCCTGGCAATGTCGGCCCTTTTATCGTAGAGTTTCTTACCCTGTGCCAGCGCAATCGTAACTTTTGCCTTCCCCCCTTCCATGTAAACAGTAAGGGGCACAATTGTCAGACCGCGCTCACGGACTCGTTGCAGAATATGGCCAATTTCCTTGCGATGAAGAAGAAGCTTACGAGGTCTTAAAGGGTCTTTATGGCCAAAAATCGCTGCCTGCTCATATGGACTTATATGTACGTTCATCAGCCACAGCTCCCCTGCCCTTTCCTGTACGAAACCATCCTGCAGGTTAATTCTGTTGTTGCGAATAGATTTTATCTCAGAACCCATCAATACCAGACCAGCTTCAAAGTTTTCGAGCAGATTGTAGTTAAATGACGCCTTACGGTTGCTAGCTATGATCTTTCGGGCCTTCATGGTATTGCACTTTCCAAGCTTGATGTTAACTGCCGCACAGCTTCTGCTAATTCTACATCTCTGCCATTGATGTCCGGTATCATCTCAATATCTGGCACGACACCCTGCCCTTCTATACTTTTCCCACTGGGCATCAGCCACTCGGCCGATGTCACGTGGATCGAAGAGCCGTCAGAAAGCCCGTAAATCTGCTGAACAGTACCTTTTCCGAACGTTTTCTGACCAATAACGATGCCACGCCCGTAATCCTGAATGGCGCCCGCCACAATCTCCGCAGCGCTGGCTGTGTTGTTGTTTACAATAATTGCAACAGGCTGGTCAGTGACTGTGCTCGCACCAGAGCCGCTGTACTGCCTCTCACTATCTGCTGCGCGCTCAACAGCTACTGTCTGCTGACCCACAAACACGCTGGCAACTTCGACTGCTTCTTGCAGTAGACCGCCGCCGTTATTCCGCAGGTCAACTACGAATGCCTTTGCACCCGCCTGTACAAGCTCGTTCACAGCGCTTCGCAATTCATCAGGTGTGCGGCTGGTAAAGCGCAGTAGTTGAATATAGCCTAGCTGCTTGTTCTCCGGCAGTAGACGCCACACAATAGATGGCACCGCAATCACATCAAAAGCTATAAACACAGTCTCTGGTTGGGGTGCTCCTGGCGCTTGGGTTGTTATGGTTACACCGTTCCCATCCTTCACTTCGCCGCGCAGCAACTGGTCTATTGTATCCAGTGATTGATCACCGGAAATGGGTGTTCCGTTCACCTCGATCAGTACAGCGCCATCTACAATGCCCGCTTTATCAGCAGGGCTATCGGCAATTGGGTACAGCTCTACCAAACCTGCCTCGTTTCGGCGTGTTAACACGCCGATACCGCCGTAAACGCCTGCCAGGACGTCCGCTTCACTCTGGGCTACAGGCGGTTCTATGAAAAACGTATTGCGATCTCCCAGCGCAGCCAGCAGGCCACGTATTGCGCCATACTGCCGTTGAGTATATGAGGGCTGCTCACGCAGATACGCATGGTCAAGTATGATCTGAACTTCATCAAGCAGTGGGAATGTTGCGCTCACAATGTGCGAACGCTCAAGGATTTCACGACCGAAGAAACCAGCAGCAAAAACACCTGCCAGTAGAAAACCGAAACCAACCCCTAGCATTACTGATCTCACCAATGGAGACAAGGATTTCATCTTATTGACACCACACGATAAAATACAATAACTGTCCTGGATACAAGAGAATCAGGTAAAACACATGTCCAGCTCCCCACAGCCACAGATCCTCATAGTAGATGATAATGCCCCAGCTGTTGAAATGCTACAGCGACTCCTGAGCGGCAATGGATACGAAGTGCTTAAGGCTTACTCAGGGCTTCAGGCACTCGAACTTGCAGAAGAACGCATTCCAGACCTTATACTGCTGGATGTGATGATGCCAGGAATGAGCGGGCACGATGTCATCTCACAGTTGAAACGCAATCCTAAAACTGCTGATATTCCCATCATTTTTATAACTGCTAAAGACACGCCCGCAGATATTGAAGAAGGCTTTGGTCTTGGCGCTGTAGATTACATCCCAAAGCCAGCGGAACCACGGGAACTGCTGGCGCGTGCAAGATCCAAGATAGAAGCGAAGCGTTTGCGCGACGAGCTAACACGCCGCAATTCCGAACTTGAGGCGCTGCTCAATATCAGCAACCTGCTGAACGCATCGCTTGAGATAAGCAAAGTACTGGAGATCATTATCCATCAGTTTGGCGCACTATACCCCTTGCTTCAGGTTACCACCTTCTACATGCAGCAAAACAGCCATGAGATTATTTACTTCCCGCTCCATGCTGGCCTCAGCAATCGCCAGGTTACAGAACTTGCAGCGGCTTTTACTCATTCTGATGTAATTTCAACGCCACACCGCAATGAATTGCCACCAATGACTGTCTTTGCATTGCGAATCGATGGCACAGTGCGTGGAGCAATCTGTGTGACAAGCACAGAAGAACTGGACGATAGTCAGCGACTTCTTATTGAAAATGTTGCAAAGCAGGCCTCACTTGCACTGCGCAATGCAGAACTGTTCGGGTTGCGCGCCCATTACGCACAGGAACTGGAACGCACCGTGGCAGAACGCACTACAGAACTTGTATCTGCTCAAAAACTTCTCATACGATCTGAGAAGCTTGCATCTGTTGGCCGCCTTGCAAGCGCTATTGCCCATGAAATCAATAACCCATTGACACCTGTAGTGCTGAACCTGGAACTGATGGTTGAGGATGTACAGGCCAATCGTGAGATCAATTTCAATGAGATAGACATCCTGGCAACGTATCGAAGCGCACAGCGTATTCGTCGAATTCTTGAGCGCGTACTGCAATTTACGCGCAATGGCAGAGAAAACAAACCAGCTATGGATTATGTGGATCTGGCCGCTATTCTCTACAACATCATTTCCCTAAGCAAACATTACTTTGTCCAGAACAAGATCAGACTCGATGTTGACATTCCCGAAACGCTGCCACCTGTACTGGGTAATTCAGACCAGCTAGAGCAGGTATTTCTCAACATTATGCTGAATGCAAAGGATGCAATGGAGTTGGGCGGTACCCTGGCCATCCGTACAATTGAAGATGCTGATACTGTCGCCGTTTCGTTTGTTGATACTGGCAAAGGAATCGAGCCAGAGATCATGGACACGCTGTTCGAACCCTTCACCTCTACAAAAGAGGAAAATGGCTCTGGTTTAGGGTTGTTCGTAAGTTACGAAATCATCAATAACCATCACGGCGCGATAACGGTGGAGAGTACCCCGCAGAAAGGTACAATCTTCACTGTTACATTACCCAAGAGTGGCAGTTAGCGTATCGGTTCTATGTTTTGCTGCATTTCCTGAAGGCCAATCGCCCCAGCAGCAAAATCTGCCAGGATGCTGCGGCTCACCTGAACGGTGCGCGTATCAAATCCCGTGCCATCACAGTCAACTATTGCCACGCGTACCGCCGATACCAGCGGGTCTACTGTACCCACCGATCCTGACATGGCGATGAGCAAGGAGGAGATTGCATTACCCGCTTCAATGCCAGGAATAGCGCACAACGAAATCTCTACAGCATCACCCATAACGGCTACAGCGTTATCTGGCGTTCTAAAACTAGACAGGAATGTAAGATCACCAGCGACATTCTGTGCAACGAATTCTTCCTGTGTGGGTGTTGGTTCACTGGTAGACGCACCGATCACTGCGGGCTGTGTTGGTTCACTGGTAGACGCACCGATCACTGCGGGCTGTGTTGGTTCACTGGTAGACGCCGCAGTAGGAGAAGATACAGTAGCAGTATTTGTTGCGATAAGTTCCGGTGTGAAAGTTGAGGCTTCGGCTTCTGTTTCAGTAAGTTCTGGTTCAGCAGTTGCAGGCTCAGTAGCTGTCACAATGGGGGGCAATGCCGCTTCTGTCACTTCAGACGCAGCAGTTTCCTCAATCAGCTCGGCATCTGTTGCTTCTGCATTTCCATCGTTGGTAGTAGAATCTGCAACGATTGTTGGCGTACCAGCCGGCACGATACCACCCCGGTTAAGCAGAGCTAATGCTGCAACACCCAGTGCAACCACAATGAGCACAACCGCCACCAATGGCAGCAAACGTCTTGGCGACCGTGTACGAGGCTTCTTGGCAGTCTTGTCAAGAATTATCTGGTCGTAAAGCTGGTTTGCGCCAGGATAACCTGGATCTAGCACCATCACGCGACGCAGTGCCGATTTACCCTGCTCTGGATCCTCGGATGCATGCACTAGCAACCACCAGTAGTCAGGGTTGTTTTGCTCGTCAGCAGCCACTTCACTCAGCGCCTGCCTGGCCTCCGCCAGCCTGCCCTCTTGAATTAGGCTATACACATTTTCTAGTACTGGCGAATCGGGCATCGCTTATCGTCCTGGCCAAAGTAGAAAAAGCATCAGGGGAAAGTGTACATCCAACTGGGTACGCATGCAACTTACCTGAACGAAAAAAGGCCACTTAATGTGACCTTTATGTGCCCTGAAGAGGACTTGAACCTCCACCCCGTTAAGGACATGGCCCTCAACCATGCGCGTCTGCCAGTTCCGCCATCAGGGCTTATTGACACGATTATAGTGACGCAAAAGTATACGTGTCAATCCTAACTTCATTTAGATACAATAGCGCAAGTGGAGACTAACGCAAGCACACAAGGCCAAGTAATGCGCATTGTTGTAGATGCAATGGGTTCAGATAACTACCCAATTCCGGATGTGGCGGGCGGCGTTTTGGCTGCACGTGAGTTTGGAGATCAGATTATCCTTGTTGGCCAGCAGGATATGCTTGAAAGGGAACTAGCAAAACACGACATTAAAGGTCTCAGTGTTGATATTGTCCACGCACCAGAGGCTATCTCCATGCAGGATAAGCCCAGCGCCGTCCTCAACAGCAAATTGCAGTCATCTATTCACATTGGCCTTGACCTCGTAAAGACAAAACAAGCTGATGCATTCGTCAGCATGGGCAATACAGGAGCTATTCACGCCATCGCTACCCTCAAAACGCTGCGACGCATCCCTGGTGTGAAACGACCTGTGCTGACCGCCATTTACGCGATTACTGGCCACAACATGATCTTTCTTGATATCGGCGCCAATGCTGATGCTAAGGCTGAATGGCTGGAGCAATTTGCGCTGATGGGCCACCTGTACGCACTGACTGCTTTAGGCATTCACTCCCCGCGAATTGCCACACTGTCGAACGGCGAGGAGGAAGGCAAAGGCAATCAGCTCACCAAAGAAGCACAGGAACGTCTTCGTGAGAATACATATGGTCTGCGTTATGTTGGCCACATAGAGCCCAAGGAGATTCTGCTGGATAAGTGCGATGTTGTGGTAATGGATGGCTTCGTTGGCAATATTTTCCTCAAGACCTTTGAAGGCTCGGTTACTTACATCACAGACTTCCTGCGCGCAGAGATCAACCAATCACTCACCTACAAACTAGGTGCTTTGCTGCTGCGGGGCGCGTTTCGCAAACTTCGCACACGTCTGGATACCAGAGAAGTCGGCGGCGCGCCTCTTCTCGGTGTAAATGGCGTGGTGATTATTGGCCATGGCAGCGCAGATAGCTACTCAGTGCGCAGTGCCATCAGGCTGGCGCGGCAGGCTGTTATTGGCAACACGATTGAGACCATGACAGCGAAGTTCGCTGCTAGCCGTCTCGTTGCCGACACAACTAGCTAATTCAGCCAATGAAAGCGTTGTTGTATGAATCATGATTTAGAAGCGCTTTCCAGAACCAAAGATATTCGCAAAGCAGAAATGGTGCTTGCGCGCGATCTAAAGGCTGAGCATCAACCCGAATCAAAAGCCAGACTGCTGCTGATGCGCGCCAAACTGCGGTTGCTGTCTGGCCGGTACCAGGAATCTCTGGAAGACCTGAGAGAAAGTGCCGCACTGTACGATTTCTCCACCACTGCTGAATTCATGGAAGTATCTGGTGACGCCCACTTTCAGGCATATGAGCATGCAAAGGTTGGGTTCGTAGACCGGGCGCAGTTAAAGCTGGCAGAGTCAGCCTATCTCAGTATCGTCCGGCACCACCCACGCTACACCAACATCGGCTGGATACATTACCAGCTAGGCCGGCTGCGCTTGATTTCAGGAGAGGCAAAACTGGCTGAAGCTGAGTTCCAGACAGCGCTCTTTGCGCCCAGTTATGTGCCCTCATTGACCGCGTACTGCTTTGAGCGCCTGGCCTTTATTGCCATGTACGAAACACGCGATTACTACCGTGCGCTTGGCCTGATAGACAAGGCAGTGGTTGTCTATCCTGCGGAAGAACCACCTGTCTGGCTGATCCAGGCGCATCTGTTGCGCAGTAAAATCCTTCAGTACCTTGACCTGAGCCTGGCTTTTGCAGCCGCCAAGACAGCCCATCAGCTTGCGCATCAGCATGGCGCAGGTACGCGCGCTGTCATCGGCGATACGTTGCTGATTGCTGCCGAAATTGCCTCTAAGATGAAAAACCACGAACGCGAGTGCATCGAGCTCCTGGAACAATTCATTGCCGTCAGTCGAACACCACCCGGTGTAGATGTTACCTGGTCACGCATTCATGAACTGCTGGGCAATGCCCGTTATGCGCTGGGTCAGTACGATGCAGCAATCGCCGCTTATCACAGCATGCTACACTTCAACCCCTATCATCCCTGGGATAATTCGATTTACAATCGCATCGCTCAGTGTCATTACAACCTCAGTCAATACGAAAAAGCGGTTGAAGTCGCTCAGAGTGTTATACAAAACCCAGATACGAGCGAAGCCGTGGTTGCATATGAGCTGCTCGTCAAATCCTACCTGGCGATGCGCAAGGATAACGAAGCACAGCAAGCCTCGGCCAGGTTAGCAAAGTTAAAGCAGTCAGTAGGTTAAACACCATGAATACACCCATTATTGTGATTGGCGGCGGATTGGCGGGCAGCGAAGCTGCGTGGCAGCTTGCCGAGCGCGGTCATTTCGTTCAGCTGTTTGAAATGCGACCTGTCCGCCAGACAGGTGCTCACACCACCGATCGTCTGGGAGAACTGGTGTGTAGCAACAGTCTCGGTTCCAAGCTTCCAGATCGTGCCACTGGTGTACTCCAGGCTGAACTCAAACGGCTGGGGTCGCTCCTCGTCACCATAGCAGAGCACACGTCGCTCCCTGCAGGGGGCGCGCTGGCGGTTGATCGGGAACTTTTTTCAGAAACAATCACCCGCATCATCGCCAATCACCCCAGGATAGAGCTGATTCGAAGCGAGGTCACATCTTTGCCGGCCAACAATGTGCCGGTCATCGTAGCTACCGGCCCATTGACCTCTATTGCGTTTTCTGCAGAGCTTGAGCGGCTGACAGGGCAGGAGTATCTGTATTTCTACGATGCTTTATCGCCTATTGTCACTGCTGAGAGCATTAACATGGAGGTTGCATTTCGTGGGGCACGTTACGAGCGAGGTGAAACCGAAGAGGGCGATTACATTAACTGCCCGCTCGACAAGCCACAGTATGAAGCTCTTGTAGAGGCACTTCAGCAGGCGCCAGTAATAGAACTCAGGGATTTTGAGCGTGAAGACCCACACTTTTTTGAGGGTTGCCTGCCAGTTGAACAGTTGGCCAAACGCGGCAAAGATACTCTTGCATATGGCACAATGCGGCCCGTCGGTCTCCGCAACCCCCACACAGGCAAGAGACCCTATGCGGTTGTTCAGTTACGACGCGACAACCTGGCAGGAACGCTCTACAATATCGTGGGCTTTCAGACGAACATCCGCTGGCCACAACAAAAAGAGATACTGCGAATGATCCCAGGCCTGGAACATGCCGAGTTCGTACGGATGGGGCAAATGCATCGCAATACCTTCATAAACTCCCCTACCCTTCTGCATCCATCCATGCAGTTCAGGACGCAGCCAAATCTGTTCTTTGCTGGCCAGATTACCGGGATTGAAGGCTACATGGGCAATATTGCGACAGGGCTTCTGGCGGCAGTAAATCTGTCACGCTATCTGCAAGGGTTGCCTCCCTGGGTGCCGCCGCCTGCCACCATACTGGGGTCACTGGCCCATTATGTAACTGCTACCGAACCCAGGTATTTCCAGCCAATGAAAGCCAACTTTGGCATCTTGCCGGATTTACCTGAAGCGATGAAAAAGAATAATCGTAAGCAGGCGTATGCAGAACGAGCGCTCGCCGAGCTGGAAATTTCGGCCAGATCACTTGATTCTCTCCCAGTTCCTGTAATTCAGAACGTACCATGAAACTTCTTGACAACACAGTAATTCCAGAGCCTGCCATACTCATTGGCGCAGAGCTTCGCTCAGCACGCAACCTGCTGCCGCTGAGCGCGTCTCTCGATGAGTTGGAACGCCTGGCGGAAACAGCAGGTCTTTCAGTTGTCGGGCGTGTCACACAGTTAGTCAACCACATAGATCCCGCCACATTCGTTGGCTCTGGCAAAGTGAAGGAAATCCTTGAAGCTGTTGCAGACAAACGCGCGAAGGTCGTCATCTTTGACGATGAATTATCGCCTCGTCACCAGCGTGAACTCAGCAGACACCTGGGTAACGACATCAAACTACTTGATCGCTCTGCACTGATCCTGGACATCTTTGCGCAGCACGCGAAAACACGCGAAGGTGCCCTTCAGGTTGAGCTGGCGCAGTACGAATACCGATTACCTCGCCTTACCCGGCAGTGGACGCATCTGGCGCGACAGGCCGGTGGTGGGGCTGCTCGTGGTGGCAGTGGCGGTGTAGGGCTGCGTGGGCCCGGCGAAACACAGCTTGAAGTTGATAAGCGTGAAATTGGTCGTAGAATCGCCAAACTGCGTGCTGACCTGGAAGATGTGCGACGTCACAGACGGCTTCACCGCTCCCAGCGTCGCAAATCGGGCATTCCTGTTGTTGCCTTGGTTGGTTACACCAATGCTGGCAAGTCAACCCTGCTGAATACGCTATCAGAAGCAAATGTGTATGTGGCTGATCAGTTGTTCGCCACTCTTGATCCTACCACACGGCGCATCCAGCTTCCAACTGGCCGTGAGATCCTGCTTACAGACACTGTGGGCTTCATCCAGAAGCTCCCGACAACCCTCATTGCTGCCTTTCGTGCAACGCTTGAAGAAATTGTGGAGGCAGATCTTCTGCTGCATATCATAGACGCTTCAGACCCTTACGTGCTGTCGAATATTGACGCGGTAGAAGATACACTAGCAGAAATTGATATGCCCTCTGTGCCCCGAATTCTTGTGTGGAACAAAAGCGACCGACCCACGATAGAGGTTACCCTGGCAGATAACCCACTGTACCTCGCAAGTGTCCGCACTTCGGCGCTGGCAAAAACCGGCCTGGATGATCTGATGAGGGCGATGGATCGCGTGCTGGAAACACGGCTGATTCAGGCCACACTGCTGATCCCCTACGAGCGAGGCGATATACTTTCCCAGCTTTATCATCAGGGACACGTTTCTCAACACGAAAGCACAGGCCGTGGTACAATCGTCTCCGTCAGAATACCCCACGCCTTGTTTGAGAAGTACAGCACGTTTCAGGTAAAAGGAGCGCAAAGCGATGTTTCGGAAAATTGATCAATCGCCTTCGCTGATTACAGCACTGCAAAAATTATCGTCTGTTATCGCCCGTTATCGCGGCCTGCCTATACTTATCGGCATTGTGCTGGTCGCAATCAGCCTTGTGCTGAGTGTGCTGAACCTGAGTGCTGGCAGCGCAATCATCAGCCTTCTGCAAACACTTGCTCATCACATTGGCATCATTCTTGCGCTTGTCGGCATTCTTATGGCTCAGCCGCTGGGCAACTGACTGTAAATGTCTACAAAATAGATTTCAGGTCTGAATATTGTGTGGACGAACAGTCGCATATCCGGCGAAATTGCCAATCCTGCCAGCGGCGATTGCAGATCTGTATAGACCACAATCTCAACATCTTCGTTTGTGCAGCCATCCATACATTCATCTGGTTGCACCCGGCCTACTACGCCGCGTGTGCCCAGTGAATACGTAAAGTAAAGGTAACCATCCTCCGCCATTACCAGACCGGAAGCATTCTGCAGGCCGCTCACCAGCGGCTGTGGGCCGGCGGGTGCGCCATCGACAATGCGCACATACTCTATGGCGCGACGTGCACTACCGTTGTTCACCACATACAGTGTCTCATCATGATATACAATGCCCGCAGGAGCGCGCAGCCCGGCAACCAGCTCGCTCACATTCCCTTCCCGATCTACAGCAACCACGTTGTTGGCCCGTATATTGCTAATAAGGAACTGGTTATCATTCAGACGGGCAATTCCCCAGGGGCCATCAAGATTCTGTGCAACAGCGCGCGGGGCGGCCCTGCGATGGTCGATACGGAGCAGGCGATTGGTATCAAAATCCGGCACCCAGAGCGCGTAACCCCCAGGAATGGCCTCTGCATATAACGTGTGCGCATTCTGAACACCGTAAACCAGCGTGGTAGTCTGGCCAGAAAGCGCGTCGATCTCGTAGAGGGTATAGTCACCGTTGCACGCTGTGTACAATCTATTGGCAAACCACACAATGCCGTTGGGGCGTTGTACATTACCTACCAGCACCTGAAGGTCATCCTGGGTATACGGTTCTTGCAATACCATATCCCCAAACCGGCTTTCCTCAGTCGGGGTGCTGGGCGCCGCCTCTGGCGTGGCTTCCTGACTCTCGACAGCAATGCATATACCGGCAAAGGTGGCAAAAAGCAGCAACCACAACTTCATGTGTATCTCACTTTACTGAGGTGGGCATAGTTTCTTTTGCGGCAGGCAACCGAATAATGAAGGTCGTACCCTGCCCAATCTGGCTTTTGACCTGAATTGTGCCGTTATGGCTCTCAATCACAGCCTTGACCAGGCTCAATCCTAATCCAGAACCACTGACATGTTCAATACCGGCCTGCCGCCCGCGAAAGAAGCGCTCGAAGATACGATCCTGAAGCTCTTCGGGAATACCAACGCCGGTATCTTCAATCTGCATTTCAATGACCGACCCCACCTGGAACGAACGCACAGTTACGGTGCCCCCAACCGGTGTGAACTTAATCGCATTGTCTATCAGATTCGCGGCAGCCCGCTCAAACTGCGACTTATCTCCCATAAACTCCAGGCCGCTGGTTGGCATATCCACCACCAGCGAAATTTGCTTGTCATTGGCGATGTCATAAAGCTCATCCATTGCGCGTCGGGCCAGGTCAGCCACAGAGCATATCTCCGTCAACTGAACCCCCATCTTGACGCGTTCCAGGTCGAGAATGCCGCTGATGATGCGCTGCATCTTCATCAACTGCCGTTCAACATTAGCGACCGAAAGCGCCATCTCGTAATTCTTGGGGTCAACGTCATCCTTCAGGAGGTCAATATTTGCCAGCGCCGCCTGCAGCGGATTCTTTAAGTCGTGACTGGTCATCCGTACCATCTCGCTTTTGATGCGATCCAATTCCTTTAACTCAGTGACATCATGCAGCACTGCCACCCAGCCTTCGGTACGTATTTGTCCCCAGCGCGCCACATGACACAAAAATACCTTATCGTGGAGCTTCATCTCAAAGATGTGCACCCCGAACTGTCGTATATCATGCAGTACCCTGCGTGGGTCCTTGGGAACAAAATGATGTACAACCTGTTGTAGCACTGCGCCTTCGTTTTCTTTTTGCCACTGCTTCATCAGCTGATCCGCGCTCTTGTTCGTAAACATGATATTCAGCTCACGATCCAGCGCGATCACTGGGGTGTTGGTGTTAGCCAGTACGGTATGCAATTGATCTCGCGCAAGCTGAATCTGGTTTGTAAGCTGTACTCGTGCGTTGAACAGCCGATCATGTGCAATTGCCACAGAAGCCTGTGCTGCCAGCAGTTCCAGCAGGCGGATGTCTTCCCGGCTGAAGACACGCCCCTGAATGCTGGCAATCACAATGAGAACGCCAATAACCTGATTATCGTACAGCAGCGGCGTAGCAATGACCGAGCCGAATGTATCTGAAAGGGCTGCAAACTCTTCTGCTCCTTTCCAATCCTGCCTGTAATGCGCCAGAAGCAATGAAGACTGCTGCGCTTCTACAGCTCGTGCCAGTCCGCCTGGAACCGCCCGCTGTCCGATGGTGGTAGCCGGCATCTGGTAGGTAGCTGCAATTTCGAGGTGGGTATCTGCCGTCATAAAAAACACTGCACCATCGGCTTGCAGCCATGCTGCGGCTCGTGCTACGATTTCACCCAGTAGATCCGCTGTAGCGATACGCTGCGAAATGGCAATGCTCACTTCATGCAGGGTTTCCAACTGCTCGTTTCGGCTCACAAGGGGGTTGATAAGCTCCTTGCGCACGAACGAAAAGCTGATCACCAGGCAGCCCACTGAGCCAACCAGTACGCTTGCAGAGGAGACACCCAGCTCCTGGTTGAGAAGCCCCAGCCCCTGGCCACACACAAAGATCACGCACCCAAGCGAAAACACCGGGTTCTGCAGCGTCCTGCGATAGCGCCACAGAATGTACAAAACAACTCCGTCAAACAGGAGATAAAAAAGCGCGTTGAAAGATATTGGGGCCGCCACTGCGCCAACCCCTGGCCCAGTCTGATTGAACGCTACAAGCACATTAAGGCTGACAGCCAGCAGAATCCCCAGAAACGCTGCCCACCTGAAGAAACGCAGCGGTGCCCCGATCAGCGCCACACACAGCGCGTAAAGCGCGGCTGAACTGCCCGTGTAGCCAATGTTGATCAGGCCAAAAATCAGATTCTGTAAGCCAAATGTGCCCCCCATCAGGCTGTTGGCTTGCAGGAACACATAACCAGTATTCCAGATAACGATCAAAAAAAGGAACAATGCGAAGAACTGGTACGTTGCGCGCCTGATGTCATACCACAGGATGATGATAAGGAAGCTCAGCGATAATGCCAGCGCAAACGCGTTGGCAATCAGAAGGAGCGGCGCCGTGCTGGAGGGCAACACTTACGTGCTTTTCAACTGTTTTTCGAATCGATAGCCAACTCGGTGTTCAGTAAGGATATACGCCGGGTTAGCAGCGTCCACTTCTATCTTGCGTCGCAGTTGGCTGACATATACGCGGGGATAGTAGACGTCATCCACATACTCCCTGCCCCACACCTGTTCGAGAAGATCGCGCTGATTGACCACTCTGCCTGCATTCTCCAGCAATATGGCCAGCAGCTTGAACTCTGTTGGTGTCAGATGCACTCGCTTGCCCATCACGTAGACATGCCGCCGGTGAACATCAACCGTCAGATAGCCGTCGTCATAATTCTGTTCCGCTTCAGAACTTACCGTCTGCGCACGCCTCAGCAGCGCACGCACCCGTGCCCCAAACTCATTCAGGCGGATAGGTTTGGTAAGGTACTCATCAGCGCCTGCGTTCAGCCCATCAACAATATCATCTTCTGTAATTGCCTGTGCGGAAAGCATCATGATGGGCGTATCCGCAATTTCGCGGATGCGTTTGCACAGCGTCAGGCCATCCATTCCGCCAGGCATCACGATGTCAAGCAGCACCAGATCTGGCTTCTCAAGGTGGAAGGTACGCAGCCCTTCAAGCCCATCCGCAGCAAGAAATACGTCGAAACCATCTCGACGCAGTTTTCTTGCCAGTGCCTCACGAATATCCTGCTCATCGTCAACAATCAGTATCTTCATGTGGCTTTGATGACCAAATCGTTCGTTTATCGTCAGGTTAGCGTTGTGACTATACACTATAATAGATTGTACCAGCAATTTAATGGTTGTCATCAAATGAAAGGCCTTACGATGAGACAGCATACCCGATTCAGACTGGTTGTCGGCATACTGGCCGCACTGGTAACGATGATAGCGATCTTATCATCATGTAATCTGGGTGCGTCCCAGAACGAAGCTGTTGACCTGACCAGCGCTCCCACCGAGATCGCATCAATTGCAACGCGCACCCCCATCTCTTCTAATCAGGTCGCTACAGTAAGCCCTATACCGTTTCCTACTCGCACTACTGGCACAGGCGTTTTGCCCACCACACAAGTGATTCTGCCACCTGCCGGTTTCTTCCCCACCAACACCCCCGCACCTGTCAGCATCTTCATCCTATCGCCAACATCTGGCAATATCGTTGCTGGCAACATTCAGGTGCTGGGATCAGCCAGCCACCCACAATTCTTACAGTATCGCCTGGAATACGGTCCTGATCCAAATCCTGGCAACCTTTGGTTCCCTATTACAGGCATCGTTCAGTCTCCTGTTATTGCTGGCACACTTGGCATATGGAATACCACTACAGCGGCTACACCAGACGGTATTTATCAACTGCGGCTGCGGGTTTTCCTGCGTGATGGTCGGCAGGAGATCACGTCTGTCAACAATATTCGCGTTCAGAACCTGGCGCCCACGCCCATACCAACCAATACGCCTACCGTTCCCCGGCCCATTGCAGCCTTCACCCAGGACGTGACATCCGGCAATGCACCGCTCGTCGTGCGCTTCACTAATCAGTCGCAGGGCCAGATTACCGGTTACACCTGGTTCTTTGGCGATGGAACTACCAGCACAGAGGCAAATCCGTCGCACACATATGCCCGCGCAGGAATCTACACCATCACCCTTCAGGTAACCGGCCCCGGTGGTTCCAGTAATGTGTCACGCCAGGTCAGTGTGACGGGCATAAACCCGCCTACTGCTGCCTTCACCACAGATAAGGTCTCTGGCATAGCACCTCTCACTGTTGTATTTACGAATCGTTCATCGGGTAACATTACAGGCTATAGCTGGGACTTTGGGGACGGCAATACCAGCACCCAGACCTCACCCACGCATACCTTTAACACAGTTGGCACTTTCAACGTTATTCTGGAAGCGCGCGGCCAGGGTGGTGTCAGCCGTGTTGTGCGGCAGATCACCGTAAGCAACCCTCAGATTGCCGCGCCGGTTGCAGATTTCACCGCAGACCCATCATCTGGCACGACCCCGGTGACTGTTGCCTTCACCAACACCACAACAGGCCAGGTCACGCAGTACCTTTGGGACTTCAATGGCGACGGCATTACCGACAGCGTGGAAATTTCTCCAACGCATGTTTACGACGTTCCAGGAGACTTTACCGTTAATCTTACGGCCATTGGCCCTGGTGGTCAGTCGTCAAAATCCCTCACCTTGTCTGTCCAGCGTCCACCACTTGCGCCGGTCGCGGCTTTCTCTGCATCGCCACTTACAGGCGACGCCCCACTGACGGTTGCATTTACAAACACCACAAGCGGCGATGTCACCGGTTTCTCTTGGGATTTTCAGGATGATGGCACCCCGGACAGCACAGAGCAGAACCCATCGTTCATCTATACGCTGCCGGGCACCTATACAGCGCGTCTTACTGCCACTGGCCCTGGTGGTTCCAGCAGTTTCACACAAGTGATTTCGGTCACAACGCCCGCCGTGCCACCTCAGGCAAGTTTCACCGCGAATCCACAGCAGGGTCCGAGCCCGCTGCAAGTTGCTTTCACCAACACCTCACAGGGTGAAGCCCTTGAATTTAGCTGGGATCTGAACGGCGACGGAACACAGGATTCTACAGAACCCAACCCATCCTTCACCTACCAGAATCCAGGCACCTACACAGTGCAGCTCACAGCACGGAACAGTGCCGGGGAAAGTGTGGCCACAACAACAATCGTAGCTGAGGCAGCTGTCGTTGTGCCGCCTACCGCCTCTTTTACAGCTGATCCTACAAGTGGTGATGCGCCCCTGGTCGTCACTTTCACCAATCAGACTACCGGCGATTCCCCCACCTATTCCTGGGACTTTAATGGCGATGGCCTTACCGACAGCACGGAGACCAGTCCCACATTCCAGTTCACCACCGCTGGCACCTATGTTGTAACGCTCGTGGCGTCAAATTCCGCCGGCACAAGCAGCGCCACTGGCACCATTCAGGTGAACTCGCCAGTGCCTGTGCCGGATGCCAGCTTCAACGCAAGCCCCACCAGCGGTACCGCGCCGCTCACCGTAACTTTCTCCAATACAACAGTGCAGCCAGTAACCGGTCTTGAATGGGATCTTGACGGCGATGGCAGTGTTGACGCAACTACCGCAGACACCACCTTCGTGTACAACACCCCTGGTAGTTACGTGGCAACGCTGCGTGTATTCAATGACGCCGGCGAAGACAGCGTTTCGCAGGTTATTACGGTCTCTGAAGCAGTTCCGGCCCCTGTTGCCAGCTTCACCGTCAGTCCCGTAAATCCCACAGTTGGTGACACTGTGACTTTCACCAATACGACTCAGCAACCCGTTGACAGCCTTTCGTGGGATCTCAATGGCGACGGCGTGCCGGAAGACCAGCAGAACAGTGTTGTCACATTCGTCTATACAACTGAAGGCACATTTAACGCCAGCCTCACCGTCACCAATACTTCTGGAAGCAACACAGCCACCCAGGCAGTCATGGTTTCGCCGAACACGCCCGCCCCTGTGGCGGCGTTCAGCGTGTCTGAAACGAGCGGCACAGCACCACTTACGGTGCAGTTCACGCTCGATACAACCGAACCCCTGGATTCCTTTGCCTGGGATTTCAACGGGGATGGTGTGGTTGATAATGAGGTGGACCTTGTTCCCAGCTTCACCTACGATGTCGCCGGCATCTACAACGCCACTCTCACTGTTACCAATGCCGCCGGCACTGATTCCATCTCCAGATCCATCGCGGTATCAGACCCGGTAACACCCCCTGTTGCTTCCTTTACTACCAGTGTAACCCAGGGCACGGCGCCGCTGACTGTGTCGTTCACCAACACCACCACTGGCAATGTCACGTCTTTCTCGTGGGATTTCAACGGGGATGGCATAACGGATGACGCATTCACCCTGTCCCCTTCCTTTACCTACGAGCAGCCAGGCACCTATATTGTCATGCTCACTGCTGCGAATGAGGCTGGCAGCAGTTCTGCAACAGCCACCATTGAGGTCACGACATCCATCCCTGCGCCCGTTGCATCCTTTACAGCCAGTGCTCAGTCTGTGGAAATCAATGCAGCTATCACCTTCACCAATACCACTCAGGAGCCAATCGACAGCCTGGCATGGGATCTCAACGGTGATGGTACACCCGATAATATGACAGATCAGCAGGTCGTATACAGCTACCCCGCCGCAGGCACCTACAATGTTACGCTTACTGTGAGCAACGCTTCTGGCAGCAGCAGCGCCACGCAGACAATCACGGTTACCGATCCTGCCCCTGTGCCCACTGGCCCGCAGAATATCGTGTTTGCCACCAATCGAACTGGCAACTACGAGATCATGCGTACTGGCGAGGACGGTCTCAATCCAGTGAACCTCACCAATCATCCTGGAAATGATCGCTTCCCCTCCTGGTCGCCAGACGGCGCGCGCATCGTTTTTGTCAGCGATCGCAACGGCAGCGACGATATCTACATCATGAATGAGGATGGATCCAGTCTCACCCAGCTCACCTCTGGCCCAGAAGCGGATACTCTGCCAGCATGGTCTGACGACGGTCTGATCGCATTTGTTCGCGACGGCAATATTTGGGTCATGAACGAAGATGGTTCTAACCAGGTTCAGCTCACTTCTGATGCAGCAGACGAAACTGAGCCTGCCTGGTACTACAATCAGATCGTTTACGCGTCTAACATCAACGGCAACTACGATATCTTTATCATGAATGCTGACGGTTCAGGCACAACCCCTCTGACAACCGACGGCGCAGACGATCGGCAGCCCAGCGCCAGCAGCAGCCAGATCCTCTTTACGTCCAACCGACTTGGCGATCCTGATATCTGGGTGATGAATGGAGATGGTTCCAATGTTCAGCAGCTGACGACCAGCAGTGCTGCCGATCAGCAGGCCCGCTGGACTGGCTCTGGAACTGTGGTTTTC
>Ga0224722_1000544_pt1 | contig 21872 bp, 21 predicted proteins | sample Balambano_FR1_Me_FD_161646 | JGI IMG/M metagenome (GOLD analysis project Ga0224722, IMG submission 161646) | Freshwater sediment microbial communities from Lake Towuti, South Sulawesi, Indonesia - Balambano_FR1_MetaG | ecosystem: Environmental > Aquatic > Freshwater > Lake > Sediment | place... | reverse complement strand
AGACCTTACGTAAAGGTGTTGAATTTGCTTGGAATAAGAAACTCTGGAAAGACCTAGAGATGAATACAAGTTATGGTTATCTAGATGCTAAATTTGATGCTGCTATTCCTGCTGTTGGGGCAGTAAAAGCTGTTCAAAAGGGCAATGCAATTCCCGGTATCGCAAAGAACCAAGCTTTTCTTGGCTTAGCGTGGAAACCTGAACAGGGGTTCTATGCAGGTGTTGATGCACAGTATATGGATAAAGTTTACGTTGATGATATCAATAGTGATACTGCCGCAAGCTATACGGTGGCTTCAGCTTATACTGGGTATGCATGGAAATATGCAGATTGGGGCTTTAATAGTTTTGCTCGTATTGATAATTTATTTGATAAAAACTATGCAGGCTCTGTGATTGTAAATGATAGCAATAGTCGGTTCTTTGAACCTGCGGATGGGCGTAATTGGAGTGCTGGGATTAAATTAACCAAGCAATTTTAAAGAAACGAAAGCAGCACTTTAAAAGATAAAGTGCTGCTTCTTCTTTTATTTTTTAGTTGGTTTTGCCAAAGCTGCTTTTTGGGCAGCAATTGCTTCTTCAACTTTAGCTAAGGATTCTTTGGCGTTTGGATAGTTTGCTGCGGCTAGGCGAGTAAAAATATTCTTTGCTTGCTCTAAATCTTGGTCAACGATACCACCATTAGCAAGCATATTTGCTAAAACCATGAGTGATGGTGCATAACCTTTTTTAGCTAACTCTTTAATATTATCAATAGCTTGTTCTTGCATAATTGGATTTTTATTTTTTATGCCAAGGCTAAGATCATAGATTGTTTTTAAATGCTTCGCCGGATAATAATCTTTTCGAAGTAACGGAAGTAATTTCTGAACAGCGATTTGATCATATTCGGGCTTACCCTGTTCAAATAATATTTTTGCAGTTTCAACAATTGCTTCTTCAGAGCCTTGATTTGATGCTTTGTCTAAATACTCTTTATATTTTTGCGTATTCTTAGTTATACCGAGATGACCGAGATGATAAGCTTGAGCCAAAGTATAACTCGCTTTAGCAAAACCTTTATTGGATGCGTCTTGATAATATTGAATTGCTTTTTTCTCGTCTTTTACTGTCCCTTGCCCAACTTGAGTCATATAACCTAAGTTATAAATTGCCTGTGCATTACCTGATTCAGCAAGGCGTTGCATTTCTTGAAAAGCAGCAGGGTAGTTTTTTGCTTCGTAGAGTTGAGTTGCTTTTGCAAACGCATCTGGCTTTGCTGTTGTTTTATTATCTGCGGCAAATATTGAATGACTTGTAGCAAGAATTAGACTGGCGATGAGCAATTTTTTCATCTGAATTTTTCCTTTGGTGTAGACCTGCTTCAATCCATTGTGTCGCAGTATTTAACAGCATAATCATAAAAGTTTGGTGAAAAATGTAAATAACGAGTTTGTATAAATCTTGCTTAAATACAAGGTTGATACTTAACGTTTATGCAAAATAAAGCATTTTAAATCAGTCTATTATCTCACGGATGGTTTGAGTGATGAAAATCACAAACCATCCATTTATTATCCATTATTTTTTCGTATGTGCTTCTTTTAGAAATTGCTCCATTTGCTGAGCATTTTGTGGTAGCCCAGAGAGTCGTATACCATTTTCTAAGAACATGGTTGGCGTTCCGCTAATCTGTAAATTTTGTCCTAGTGTGAGGTTTTTCTGCACAGGCGTTTCACATGTTCCTGAGTTTTGAGCTAATTTACGGCGCAGCATATAATCTTCCCATGCATTATATTGGTTTTTAGCACACCAAATTTTATTTGCTGCAACTTCAGCTTGTGGATGAAGTTTTTTGAGTGGGAATAAAAAAATGTAGACAGTGACGTTGTCGATAGAAGGCATGTATTGTTCAAGTTTTTGACAATAAGGACAATCTGGGTCGGTAAAAACGTATAACGTACGTTCACCTTTGCCTTTTACGTGTTTGATTGCCTGATCGAGAGGGAGTTGTTTGACATCAATTTTATTGAGTTCAGCAATACGGTCTTCAGTCAGATTTTTTTGATTTTTTACATCAAGTAAATTGCCAAACAAAAGGTATTTTGCATTTTCATCAGTATAGATAATTTTGCCCCCCACATAGACTTCATAAATTCCTGCTAAAGGAGATTGGCTTACGGAAGTTACGGGAATATCTGGATAATTTTGTTTGAAATTTTGTTCTAGTGTTTTGCCATCAGCATGAACTGTTTGTAAATTTAAAAGACCGAGCATTAACGCAGATAGCCAAGTTTTGATCATTATTTTCATTTGAGAGAAATATTGTTGAGAATAGTCGAACAATACCCCTCATTTGCATTTTCGACAAGAACTTGAATTAAACTTTTAAATAGGGTTACATGGCCAATTGAAGTAACTCGATCAGTTCGTCATCCATATATTGATAATCATCAGGAATATCGAGTACAAATATTTTTTTATGCATGAGTTGCTTGGAGAATTTTTCTTTGATTTGTTGCTTGTGTCGATTTTCAATTACAAAAATTTGCTCAGCCCACGCAATGTCTTTTAATGAAATTGTATGTTTAGCATGACGACTTGTACCAGCTGAGCGGGTATGAAGACCATACCCTTGAGCGAAAATACGTTCGGCTGTAGGACTGCGCCATTGATTGCGACTGCAAATGAAAAGAGTGTTCAGTATGTTAAATCCAAGAGTTGAAATGAGCTTCACGTAAATATTTTGCTTTGGAAATTCGAGGATATTCAATTCTTAATTGTCTGGCACGTGCAAGCTTATCTTGTCGTGTATACAGATATTTCCATTGTTTAGGAGGTTTTCAACAGAGAGAACTATGCCTACAGTCTCGACCACGAAATAGAAATTTTTGTTTACGTCGCCATGCTCGATTACGTTGTTGTGATAAATCATCCATATTAAAAAACTCATGAGTTGATCGGGTTCAGCCGCCGCGATAACACATGAGTTTTTAATATAAAATCAAAGCCTGATTTTTACAAGTATTTAGCTTGGTCTTGCTACATCACCATTTAATACTTCTGGTAAATCCAAAACAGCAACACCGAGTTCTTCTAAAGCAGCAGGTTTAGCAATCACAAGTGCAAGATAACCATCTTCAAATGTAATACTATTCACTACCTCAACATCTTTATTTAGTTGCATCGCAGGCGCAGGAGTGGTCTCTTTAGCTTGAATTAAATGCAACCAATGTTTCGGTTTTGCTTTAAACCAAAGACGTGCCACAATTTCCTGACCCAAATAACAACCTTTATCAAAATGTACACCATCACGTTGATGCAGGCGTAATTCTTGTGGTTGGAATAGATGTTCAGTTGTATGCGTAATCCAAGCCTGTCCTGACTGAATGGCTTGTACTTGCCAAATATGGATGTCTGTCTCTGTTGAAGAAAATTCAGTTTGAATACCAACGGCAGTTGGATAGACTGAACCAATTTCATCTAATTTCATTTTGGAAAAAGCGCCAAACTTTTTAATATGTTTGGAAAATTCTTCTGCTTGGTCTTGTACGGTAACAAGCTCAAAACTCTCAGGATTTAACTTTTTAATCCATAGACCAAAATGGATACGCCCTTTTAAATCACAAATAGCTGTATAGCGACTTTCATTTTCAGGTAAACGTTCAACATGAATAGTGACCTGACCCTGTAAAAATTTTTGTGCATCTACACCATTTAAGCTAAAAGCAGTAAAAGCAAGCTGACTCATAGATCAATCCTAAAGCTGCGTTCTAATCACTAAAATATGGATGGCTATTTTGCGCCATTTTCTACAAAAAAGCAGCTTTAGATTTTCGATATTCGTACGTAAATGAGTGATCAAAAGTATAGCAATCGTTGTATTAATCGTTATGATATGGTGGTGAATAAAAAATAACCATACTGGAGAATAATAATGACAGGTACAGTACGATTACATCGAATATTCAATGCACCGCCTGCACGTGTTTTTAAAGCTTTTTTAGATGCAGATGCTTTAGTAAAATGGATTGCCCCACATGGGTTTACAGCTAAAGTTCATCATTTAGAACCACAAGTAGGTGGTACTTATAAGATGTCATTCACTAACTTTTCAACAAGCAGTGTTCACTCATTTGGTGGCACATATATTGAATTAATCCCGAATGAATTGCTTCAATATACGGATAAGTTTGACGATCCTAATCTGCAAGGTGAGATTCAGGTGACAATTCAGTTCAAATCTGTTTGGGTCGGTACAGAAATTCACATTACTCAAGAGGGGATACCTGATATTATTCCGGTTGAGGCATGCTATTTAGGTTGGCAAGAGTCACTATACTTATTGGGGTTATTGGTACAAGCCGAAATTCCAGATCAATAAAAGTGTTACATCAAAACACAAGACAAAATATAAGCAAAAGTAGAACAAGTTTTCACTATTTGGTGATGTTGGAGGAGTTATGTCAGAACAAGCAATGATTGAACGCCGTGAACAACTTGCACGTACTGCAATGCGTGAGGCTTTAGAAAATCAACAAGCAGAAGATAGTGTGGAATTGTTTATTCAGCATCATCTTGAAGAAATTGAATCGACTTATTGGCAAAAGCACTTTGGAACCCCTTTACCTACCTTGTTACAGGTACTTGAATTTTTAATTCTAGATCATGGATGGGAGGGGAGTGACTTCGAAAGCTATGAGATGTTGGATTTTACTTTGCCAGAAGAGATAACGAATTATGTGATCTGTGTCAGTTTTGATGAAAGAGAACAGGTTATTGATATTTCTATGGAAAGTTAATGATTCATTGACTAGCTTGGAAATACAAACGACGTGTAGTGATGGTCACATGCTCGATTATACGGGGCATAGTGCTACTGATTAAAGTCATAAAAATATTGGACAATAGCCATGTCTTGGGATTCAAGCGTATTGACTTGGAAAAAGACTGAACCTAAAGTTTTGAAAAAATGCAGCTATCCATCATAATAGAATCTTTGAGATTTTTTTATGTCTTTTCCAAATTGCCCACAATGCCAATCAGAATATACTTATCAAGATGGTGAACTACTGATCTGCCCAGAATGTTCACATGAATGGAAAGAAGGTGAGAGTCAGGTTTCAGAAGTACAAACGATCATTAAAGATGCAAATGGTAATATTTTGGTTGATGGGGATAGTGTAACTGTAATTAAAGATTTAAAAATTAAAGGTTCTTCGTCAGTTGTGAAAGTAGGTACAAAAGTTAAAACGATTCGTTTAGTTCCAGATGCAAGCGATGGTCATAATATTGATTGTAAGATCGATGGTGTTGGTGCGATGAAACTTAAATCTGAGTTTGTAAAAAAGATTTAGTTCAAATGATTTGAGGGGCATGAAAATGCTCCTTTTTTATGCGCTCAATAGCTTACTAAAAGTGAACAAAAAACCATCTGTTTAAACTGTTAGAGCTGATTTATATTGAGAATACAATCAATAAAATCAACTTCAATAATAGAGGTTTTTATGGCTGGATGGTTTGAAGTAAGTCAGGCGAATGATGGTCAATTTCGTTTTGTTCTCAAGGCTGGAAATGGGGAGCCAATATTAAATAGTGAATTGTATAAAACCAAAGCAGCAGTATTAAATGGAATAGCATCAGTTCAAAAGAATAGTCCAGATGATGCACGCTATGAACGATTAACTTCAAAAAATGAAAAACCTTATTTTAATTTAAAAGCTGCTAATCATCAGGTGATTGGTACCAGTCAATTGTACTCAAGTGAACAATCTCGTGATAAAGGGGTTGAGTCTGTAAAAAATAATGGTTCGTCAGAAATGATTAAAGATATAACTATTTAAATTTAAATAAAAAAGCCGTTTTAATTCAAACGGCTTTTTTACATCTAAAGTTTAGATTAGCGTGCGAGTTTTGCGACTAATTCATCTTTATTTAGATTACTTGCTTCAGCATCACGACGACCTTTGTACTCGAAAGTACCAGCATCCAAACCTTTCTCACCAATCACGATTCGATGAGGAATACCCATCAATTCTAAGTCGGAAAATTTTACACCTGGACGTTCGTTACGATCATCAAACAATACATCGTAACCTTGTGCTTGTAGTTCAGCATATAGTGCTTCGGCAGCTTCAAGGGTACGAGGTGATTTGTGCGCATTCATTGGCACGATAGCAACATCAAATGGTGCAATTGCTTGTGGCCAAATAATGCCTTTTTCATCAAAGTTTTGCTCAATCGCAGCTGCGACTACACGTGTTACACCAATGCCATAACAACCCATGGTAACAGTGAATGGTTTGCCATCTTCACCAAGTACTTTGCAGCCTAGAGCTTCTGAATATTTTGTACCTAATTGGAAGATATGTCCTACTTCAATACCACGTTTGATTAGAATCGTACCTTTACCATCTGGAGAAGGATCACCTTCAACCACATTACGAAGATCAAATACTTCAGTGAATGTTGCATCACGATCCCAATTCACACCTGTTGCATGCTTGTCGACTTCATTTGCCCCAGCAACAAAGTCAGATAAGACTGATGCAGCACGATCTACAATGACGGTTAAACCTTTTTCAACAAGCCCTTGAGGACCACAGAAACCAGCAGTTAAACCGTGCTGTTGTAATTGTTCTTCAGTTGCAAAGGCTAAAGGTGCTGCAATCAATGGGTGCTTTTCAGCTTTAATATCATTGAGTTCATGATCACCACGTAAGAACAGGGCAACAACAGGTGTGTGACCTTTTTCATCTGTTTGACCTTGAATCAAGAGTGCTTTTACAGATTGTTTTGCATCAGTATTTAAGAACTGGCAAACATCCGCAATCGTTTTTTGATTCGGTGTATCGACTAAAGTGAGTGTTTGCGTTGCTTCAGCGCGCTCGCCTGTCAAAACAGCTTCAGCCATTTCAACGTTTGCTGCAAAGTCTGATTCAGTTGAGAAGGCGATATCATCTTCGCCACTTGCTGCAAGTACATGGAACTCATGTGATGCTGAACCGCCGATAGAACCTGTATCTGCTTGTACTGGGCGGAAATCTAGACCAAGACGCGTAAAGATGCGGCTATAAGTGTCATACATTACATCATAGGTTTCTTGGAGTGATTCTTGATTGGCGTGGAATGAATACGCATCTTTCATGATAAATTCACGTGAGCGCATTACGCCAAAACGTGGACGAATTTCATCACGAAATTTGGTCTGAATTTGATAAAAGTTCAAAGGAAGTTGCTTATAACTTTTTAATTCATTACGTGCTAGATCGGTAATGACTTCTTCATGAGTAGGGCCGAGTACAAAGTCATTTGTATGGCGATCTTTGAAGCGTAACAACTCAGGACCGTATTGCTCAAAACGACCAGACTCTTCCCAAAGTGCAGCAGGTTGAGTGACTGGCATGAAAACTTCTAATGCACCTGAACGGTTCATTTCTTCACGAACAATCACATCTACTTTCTTTAAAACACGTGTTCCTGTGGGCAACCAAGAGTATAAGCCTGAAGCTAGTTTACGAATCATCCCCGCACGTAACATGAGCTGATGTGAAATGACTTCAGCATCATTTGGGGTTTCTCTTAACGTTGCAAATAAAAAGCGGCTTGCGCGCATGGAAACTGTCCTAAACGTAGTGTTATTTGAAAGAAGTTGCACAAATGAACAAAAATATATGCTCACAGTTGAGCTGTTGGCATTATGACATGAATCATTCAGATTCGTGTAATCTAAACTAGCACAATCGAATTAAAACTATAAAAACTCAGACCCTAATTAGAAAGTGAATCGAGAGTCACAAATAGATTGTATGCTTTGGAATAGTATTGTTTATTCAAGATTTTTTAAACGATTAATGATATCCGCATAATCTGCTTCAGTCTTATGATAGGCGTTGCGTAAACTTTCGACAGTTCTTTTTACATTTTCGATATTTTTAGCATTATTGTCTAAATTATTCTTAAGTTGTGGGGGGAGTATCTCTCCTTTGCGATGATATTCCATTTCCTGTCGTTTGAATGCAATTTTATCCTGTTGTAATTGTTGTAATTGATCTTGTTGATAATTAAGCTGTTTTTTTAAGTTGGCGAGAATCTGATCTCTTTTTGTAGTTGCAATTTTTGTGCTGCCATACGCACGCTTCAACTTCATATCTTGTTCACGTTGGCGTGCAGCAGATTCACGACTAGAAGATTGCTGTATATCTACTTTCGCATTGTATGCTTTATTCCGTTTTATGACTTGCATATTGCGATCAAGTGCTTCATAACCATAACGAATATGGTCAGGTGTTACTGAGGTGCTGAGATTAGAGACCCCATTTTTATCATAGTAACGATACCAAACAGCTTTAGGTTGTTCAGTTGTAGCAAAAGTTGTACTAGAAAAAATGAATAGAAATAAAGCGCAAATGTAATTACGAGCAAGCATTGTAAAGTGGCTAATGCGAAAATCGCACTTTAACGAACCAGTCATTACATTCCCCGAAAAAAGTTAACTAAATCACTTATTTTTAAATAATAATCTGTTGTATATTAGTGGTTATTTATACAATTAAAAATAGTTACTATGCAAAAAAATTAGGAATTTGATGAAAAATGTGAACTATTTGCTATTGTTTTTGAAAACTGACAGTTTTGTTCAAAAAACCTCGTTGATAATGCAAGTAAAGATATGTTAAAAATATCAACTGATCTGTATAAAACAAATTAAACCAACCATAATTTGTATTGAGTGAATGGGGCAGGACAATTAAATGGAAGATAAATTTCAAAATTTGAAGGTAATGGTGATTGACGACTCAAAAACGATTCGTCGTACAGCTGAAACCTTATTGCAACGAGAAGGTTGTGAGGTGATCACCGCTGTTGATGGTTTTGAAGCATTATCAAAAATTGCAGAAGCAAATCCTGATATCGTATTTGTGGATATCATGATGCCTCGTTTAGATGGTTATCAAACCTGTGCACTGATTAAAAATTCTTTAAATTACCAAAATATCCCAGTGATTATGTTGTCAAGCAAAGACGGTTTGTTTGATCAGGCTAAAGGGCGTGTTGTGGGATCGGATGAGTATTTAACTAAGCCATTCAGTAAAGATGAGCTATTAAATGCGATTCGTAACCACGTTAGCGCATAAAATTTAAATTGAGGAAAAAATGGCTCGTATACTTATCGTAGATGATTCACCTACTGAAACATTTCGCTTTAGAGAAATTTTGACTAAGCACGGTTATGAAGTTTTAGAAGCAACTAATGGTGCTGATGGTGTCACAATGGCACAAGCAGAACTACCCGATCTCGTACTAATGGATGTCGTTATGCCAGGGATGAACGGTTTCCAAGCAACACGCCAAATTAGTAAAGGTAAAGACACGCAGCATATTCCTGTTGTGATCGTGAGTACTAAAGATCAGGCAACAGACCGTGTTTGGGGAAAACGTCAAGGAGCTTGTGATTATTTAACGAAGCCTATTGATGAGCAACAGCTTATTGATGTGATTAAGCAATTACTAAGTTAATTTTTACGAGCCTTTTCATTACTCAATACGGGATAGGGTATGGCAGCAAATGGATTTATCGAATTGCTTCGCTTATCCAAGCGAGGCAATAAACAATATGCTTCAACTCAGAATGAAGTCAGCCGCTGGTCTGGTATCGCATTTGAGATGTTAGGGCAATATTTTGTTGCACCATTAGGGGAAATTTCAGAGGTAATCTATCCTCCGAAATATACCCCTGTGCCTAATACTCAAGCATGGGTACGTGGTTTGGCAAATATTCGTGGGCGATTGCTTTCAGTTTCTGATTTAACGCACTTTATTTCGGGACAACGGAGTCAGTTTTCACCAACGCAAAAAGTAATTTGCATTAGTCATCAAGATCATTATGTGGGCTTGGTCGTCGACCAAGTTCTTGGAATTCAGCACTTTAATAAAAAGAGTTTTTTTTCTCAAGGTACTGACTTGGACAATAAATTGAAAGATTATTGCCAAGGATACTTCCAACAACATAATCAACAATGGCATGTGTTTTTACTGAGTCGATTGTTGAAAAATCCTCAATACATGAATGCATCAATAAAATTTATAAACTAATTTGATACGCTACGGAATATAAACGCGTATTCAGGGGAGAAGCTGATATGGGCTTTAAACTTAAAAAGAAAAATGGTAGTGGTGCTGATAGCGCTGGTCTTAAGAAAGGTGGAGCATTTTTAGAAAATGTTCGAACGCAACTTGATCAGTTTTCACGATTGTTTGGTGAAACTGAAAAGTCAAAACCTATTTTATACCGTGCGATTGGTGCTTTAGCTCTTGCAGTTATCCTCTTAATTTATTTGTTCGTGAGTGTTCCTCGTTATAACCAGTTAACTCGTAGTTTAGGTGAGTTGCGCTTGTTATCTCAGATGATTTCTCGTCAAGCGACGGAAGCAACAGCTTCTGGTACGCCTGAAGCGATGAAAAGTTTGGTTGAATCTGAAAAGCGTTTTGCAGAAAACTTAGAAACTGTTGAAAGTGTTTATGGTAAAGGTTCAGATGAGTATAAAAAAGCAAATGAACTTTGGACAAGTGTTTCTAAAAACATTGACTTAATTGCTTCACAACAAAAAGTCATTAATCAATTATATGATACCAACATCTCGATCAGTGAAACGATTCCAGAGATTCAGGCCGAATATAACTTGATGGTTGACCAAATGGTTCGTGAGAACATGGCGAGTAGTCAGGTAATCATCACCAAAAACCAAGTGTTTATTGCTGAACGTATTTTACGTTCGATTAACTCGGTTCTAGTTGGTACAGATAACTCCAACGTTTCTGCAAATGACTTCGGTGCGGATATTGATACCTTTGGTGTTTATTTAAATGCACAGTTAAATGGTAGTACTGAATTAGGTGTAGATCGTATTGAATCACCAGATTTACGTGAATCTGTGGATAGTATTAAATCTGATTATGACGCTGTACTGAAATCAGCAGCAGCAACCGTATTACAAAACGCAAACCAAATTGTTCGTGTACGTCAAGCATCTTCACAAATTTTCTCTCAATCTGATGCGCTATTGACATCATTGAATGATTTGTCAAATAAGGCTGAAGGCGGTTGGGGTAACGTTATTGCGGGTGTTGTGTTAATCGCAGCATTAGGCTTACTTATTTTCTCTGCTTTACAGTTACTTGCTTTACGTAGTAACACAGATAAAGAACGTGTAACTCGCCTACAAGATGAATATGACCGTAACCAAAATGCGATTTTGCGTTTACTTGATGAGATTGCAGACTTAGCAGACGGTGACTTACGTTCATACGCAACAGTATCGGAAGACTTTACTGGTGCGATTGCCGACTCGATTAACTTCGCAATTGACCAATTACGTGACCTTGTATCTCGAATCACGGAAACGTCTCAAGAAGTTGCTCGTTATACTCAAGATACCCAAGATATTACCAACCAATTAGCAGAAGCATCTGAGCATCAGGCTCAGGAGATTGCTGGTGCATCAGCAGCAATGAATGAAATGGCATTGTCGATTGACCAAGTATCATCAAATGCATCTGAATCTGCTGAGGTAGCACAACGATCTGTACAAATTGCATCGAATGGAGCACAAGTTGTAAACCGTTCAATTCAAGGTATGGATCACATTCGTGAGCAGATTCAGGAAACTTCAAAACGTATTAAACGTTTGGGTGAATCTTCTCAAGAAATTGGTAACATCGTCTCGCTTATTAACGATATTGCCGATCAAACGAACATCTTGGCATTAAACGCAGCGATCCAAGCATCGATGGCGGGCGAGGCTGGTCGTGGTTTCGCAGTTGTAGCCGATGAAGTACAGCGTCTAGCAGAACGTTCAGCATCAGCAACCAAGCAGATCGAAAGCTTAGTAAAAACCATTCAAACAGATACAAACGAAGCCGTTATTTCAATGGAACAAACGACTTCTGAGGTTGTACGTGGTGCGAACTTAGCAAAAGATGCGGGTATTGCACTGGATGAGATTCAAACGGTATCTGGTGATTTGGCGAAATTGATTGCAAGCATTTCGGATGCAGCAAAATTACAGTCTGCATCAGCAAGTCATATTGCAACAACGATGAATGTCGTACAAGAAATTACTTCGCAAACGACAACAGCAACGTTTGATACAGCACGTTCAGTTTCTGAATTGGCAAATATGGCTGAATCATTACGTGAATCTGTAACTGACTTTAAGCTACCTGAATAAGCAGCAAAGGGGAGGCAGAGTTGTATCTGTCCTTTCCCTTTTTTGAAGAGATGTAGAATATCTCTACAAGATGGTGACAAAAATGGAGCTACATCTTGTGTGATAGATACACGTAATTTTTAGCCACAGTTCGTGGATAAAAACGAAAGAAGCCGCTATGAAAGAAATATTAAAAACGTTAGTTGAAACGATGACGCTTCCTGAAGATAGTTATCTTGAGCAAGATGCAGAAATTCTTGAAATTTTTATCGAAGAATTAGATGAAATCTTTGTTGAGTTAGAACCATTGCTCGTTCAATGGATTCAACAACCGACTCAACAAGATGCGCTCACAGATATTCGTCGCTATTTCCATACCTTAAAAGGTTCTGGGCGAATGGTCGGTGCTAAATCTTCTGGTGAATTGGCGTGGACGGTTGAAGATACTTTAAATCGTGTACTTGCAGAAACAATTGTGTTGAAGTCAGATATTCAACATTATGTGCAAGCGGTTTTTAATGTCTATCGCTTTAAACTTTTACATGATTTTAAACTGGTTCAAAAACATCAAATAGATTTAAAACCATTGGTTTTATTGGGGCAACAATTACAGCAACAGTTAAGCCCAGAGCCAGCTTTAGCTGATTTGTTGCAACTTGCAAATATGCATGATGGTATGCAAACGGGTCTTGAATTTGTATCTGTTGATAGTGTAGTTGAACCTAGTGTTGATGTGATGCAGACAGCTTCAGTAGCCGTCAATCATCATCTTGAAGATGATGCTCTCATTAAAGAAACATTGGCGATTTTCTTAGAAGAAGCCGAGGATCATTTGGCGACAATAGATCAATTCTTGTTGAATGATCGACCGACCAATGATAATTATAATACCTTAATTCGAGCATTACATACGTTACGTGGTAGTTCTGCGATGGCACATGTTGAGCATGTGTTTGAAGCAAGTTCAAAAGTTGAAAATTTATTTAAAACCTTATTACAAGAAGAACTCGATTCAAGTTCTGATGAAACTGCGTTATTAACACATTATGCCCAGTTTGTGCGTGATTATTTACACACTTTAAAACATCAAGGTTCACAGCAGAAATTTGCTGAAATCTATGATACATTTAATGTCGCATGGGATAGTTACGATTTCCAATTAGAAGAAAAGAATGGTGAAGCATTACGACCACAAGGTTTAGTTTCACAATTATTAGAACTGAATATCAATGATCTTTTAGATGTTGAATTTGACTTTGAGAAACGTGCACGCACTGAATTTCCTCAATATATTCAGCTTCTAAGCCAACAAGCTGAAATTTTGTTGGAACATACACATCATCATGCCACGATTGGTATGTATCAATACACCAGTCTATTACGTTCGAGTTACCAGGACGTATTATTCAAACCAAATTTACTTAATCTTGATTACGCGTTTGAGCTGTACTATCAGGTACATCAACAATTCATCCAGTTGTTTGATACTTTGGCAGCAGGGCAACGTGTTACTTTAACGAAAGCTCATGAGCTTGTATTAAATGAACTAAGTTCATTTACACAGCAAAATGTTGAATTCTTGGAGCAAGCGGCAACACCAGCAATAGAATCAACGCAATCAGATAGTTCTAATCAAGTTGATTTGACCGATTTAGCTGCACAATTTGGTTTAGATAAACAACAATTACAATCGAGTGAATCAAATCGAGACTTCGACCCTGATCTATTAGATATCTTCCTTGAAGAAGCTGATGAGTTATTGGTTGGTATCGATGCTGATCTGAATACATGGACAGCCGATCAGCAGAATGTAAGTGCACTTAAGAATTTGATGCGCTATTTGCACACCTTAAAAGGTGGTTCAAATATGATTCAAGCGTGTCATATTGGTCTCATAGCACATGAGCTAGAAACGATTTATGAGAAGTTGATTAATCAGCAACTTCAACCAACAGCACAATTAATTGCCTTAATCCGTGCTGTACAAGATGATATTGCAGATCGAATCCAAACGATTCGTGATAAACAAGTCGATTATCCTGCAACTCATGTATTGAGTGTTTTAGAGAATCTGAATGCGGTAACTATTGCATCGGATATTAAACCTATTGTCGCTGATCTAGATGAATTGGATAATATTGATACTCATGTTGAGATATTAGACCCTACAGTTTCTGTGAGCAGCCTAAAAACAGAATCCTCTTATGTTATTGACATAAGTGATTTAGCTGCACAATTTGGTTTAGATAAACAACAATTACAATCGAGTGAATCAAATCGAGACTTCGACCCTGATCTATTAGATATCTTCCTTGAAGAAGCTGATGAGTTATTGGTTGGTATTGATGCTGATCTAAATACATGGACAGCCGATCAGCAGAATGTAAGTGCACTTAAGAACTTGATGCGCTATTTGCACACCTTAAAAGGTGGTTCAAATATGATTCAAGCGTGTCATATTGGTCTCATAGCACATGAGCTAGAAACGATTTATGAGAAGTTGATTAATCAGCAACTTCAACCAACAGCACAATTAATTGCCTTAATCCGTGCTGTACAAGATGATATTGCAGATCGAATCCAAACGATTCGTGATAAACAAGTCGATTATCCTGCTACACACGTACTTCAGCTTATTCAACAAACTGATCTATCTACGACTGGTTCGTCTCAACCAAAACCGACTATGTTTGAATTGACTGAAGACAATCAGGCAATTGATATCGCTCATGTTGATAGTTTAGCTTCGCTTGAAGAGAAAGAGGTTGTATCTGGCGCTCAGATTACCCGTGATGTTCAACTTGATGATGATGTTCGTTCTCTCGTTGAGCAAACTTTCTTAGAAGAAGCGGAAGAATTACTTGATCAAGCTAAAGGTTTATTAAGACAATGGTTTGATCAACGTACTAACCGTAGTTTGCTCTTACAGTTACAGCGTAATGCCCACAGTTTAAAAGGTGGTGCACGTATGGCTGAGTTGGATGCAATTGCGATTGTTGCTTATCATTTAGAGAATGCATTTGAACAATTTGGTGTACACCATTTCAATTCAAACGTTTATGACAATTTGCTTAACACAGCAATTGCATGGCTAAACGATGCTATTTTCAAACGCCAATATGCAAACTTCGATGGACTAAAACAGAGCTTAGAGAATATGGAGTTTGTGGATGTTGCAGCGCAACTTCCTCAAAAACTTTCAGCCAAAGATATCTTTACGCCTGAATACACCATGGAGTTTGTTCAAGGCGATGGTACTGAACCGCCATCAATGTTGGGTGAGTGGGAAACGACAGAGCGTATCGAACAAAATAATGAAATGATCCGTGTCTCTGCTGATGTCATCGAGAAGATGATTGACTTATCAGGTGAGAATGCGATCAACCGTTCACGTATTGAAATGGACCTCGGTCAATTGGGTGGTACGTTAACGGAAATGGAACTCGCTATTAAACGTTTGGCGGATCAGTTGCGTCGAATGGAAGGCGAATTAGAAAGTCAAATCATTGCTCGCCATGGCAGTGAAACTTCACGTTACGCAGATTTTGACCCATTAGAAATGGACCAATACTCATCTCTAAACCAATTGTCAAAATCACTAGCGGAATCTGCTTCGGATTTGGTTGACTTTAAAACAACGCTTTCCGAAAAAATTCGCGATACCGAAGGTTTGTTATTACAACAGTCACGTATTCAAGCTGAAATTCAAGAAAGTTTGATGCGTACTCGTTTGGTACCATTCTCACGTTTGTTACCACGTTTGCAACGTATCGTTCGCCAAACAGCATCTACTTTAAATCGACCAACTGAATTGATTGTCAATAATACCGAAGGTGAATTAGACCGTAGTATTTTGGAAAAATTGGTTGCGCCATTTGAGCATATGTTACGTAATGCAATTGACCACGGTATTGAAGATCGTGAACATCGTTTGCAAACCAATAAACCAGAAACAGGGCATATTGTTTTAGATATTGGTCGTCAAGGTACTGATATTGTTGTTACGTTTAATGACGATGGTAAAGGTATTGATGTAAATCGCATTAAAGAGAAAGCAATTCAAACAGGTTTGATGACGAAAGAGCAGAAACTTGATCATGAAGAAATTCTGCAATTTATCTTCCATCCTGGTTTTAGTACAGCCGCACAAGTAACACAGATTTCTGGTCGTGGTGTTGGTCTAGACGTTGTACAAAGTGATATTAAGGCTTTGGGTGGTCATGTTAGCGTTAGTTCAGTTTTAGGTAAGGGTACAACCTTTACGATACGAGTACCGACTACGGTAGCCGTAAGTGATGCATTGATGGTAAAAGCAGGCGATCAGCAATTTGCATTCCCACTTGCACAAATTGATCGTATTGTTCGTATTTCACCTGCAGCATTAGAACAGTATTTTGAAAGTAAAGAAGATTACTTCAAGATCGATCAAGAGCGTTATCGTTTACGTTACTTATCTGAGTTTGTTGCTGGACAGCCAATTCCTCGTTTACATGGTGTTGTCCATTCTTTACCTGTATTGTTGGTTAAAGGTGCGCAAGGACAAACCACTGCATTGCTCGTAGACCAATTAATTGGTTCTCGTGGACAGATTGTAGTGAAACCAATTGGGCAGCAGTTCTCAAGTATTGGCGTTATTGCTGGTGCTACAATTATGGGTGATGGTCAAGTCTGTCTGATCTTGGATGGTCAAAATATTGCGAGACATGCACAGTCTACACCACGTACTAAACATGCAGATGAAACTTATACGAAGCAACGTTATGATGAACGTCGCTTGATCATGATTGTGGATGACTCGGTAACAGTGCGTAAGGTAACATCACGTCTGTTAGAGCGTCAGGGTTATGATGTTGTCACAGCGAAAGATGGTGTCGATGCGATTGAGCAACTTGAAACCATTAAGCCAGATTTAATGTTACTCGATATTGAGATGCCACGTATGGATGGATTCGAGGTTACAAACCTTGTTCGACATCATGAGTTGCATCGTGATTTACCAATTATCATGATTACATCACGTACGGGCGAAAAACATCGTGAACGTGCCTTATCATTGGGTGTGAGTCAATATATGGGTAAACCATTCCAAGAAGAAGCTCTCTTGGAAAACATTGAAAGTTTGCTAACAGTGCGCTAATGAGGTGAAAAATAATGGTTAAAAAAGGCGCAAACTCGGCATTGGGGAAGATTGACCAACAAGAGTTACAACATTTAATTACGGTATCAACTGGATTTATTGATGCTTATATTATTCAGTGTCATGAGAAAGTCCCAATGCTGTTGCCACAGAATATTGTGCTATCAGCAATGGATACTCAGACCAGTGTTGATCATATTGAATGGCATGATTTAAAGCTTCCAATTTATGCTGTGAATGACCCAGCGAGTAAACATGGGGTAGCCCTAGTTGTTGAAGGGGATGATGTCTCTGAACGATTTGCTTTGGTTTGTAATGAAATGCCTGAATCAATTCGTTTACGTATTTCAGAAATCGTAGATGAGGAAGTGGATATTGATGACAGCAATGTCTTTAAATATGTAAAGATTGGTGAAAAGCAATATTACGTTCCGAATTTGCAGAATATACAAACGCAACTCGGTTTATAACAAAAAAGGAACTCTACGGAGTTCCTTTTTTTAATGCTAGATATTTTTACTTTATTCGGCAAGAAGCTCTACTAGAATTTGCTCGTAAATCTCTGCTAAAGGCTCAAGGTCAGCAACATTGACATGTTCGTTAATTTGGTGAATTGTTGCATTCAATACACCTAGTTCTAGGACTTGAGCGCCTGTTGGTGCAATAAATCGACCGTCAGAAGTACCCCCACTGGTTGAAAGTACAGTTTCGACACCTGTTACGTTTTTGATTGCTGTTTTCGCAGCATTTACTAATTCACCCACAGGCGTTAGAAATGGTAAGCCTGACAAAGTCCAATGAATATCATAAGTTAAATTATGTTTATCTAATATCTCAAGTACGCGTTGTTTAAGAATATCAGCGGTGACTTCTGTTGAGTAACGGAAGTTGAAGGTTACTTTTAAAGTACCTGGAATGACATTTGTTGCACCTGTTCCAGCCTGAATATTTGAGATTTGGAATGAGGTAGCAGGAAAATACTCATTACCATTGTCCCAAACAGAGTCACATAGTTCAGTTAAAGCTTTTGAGGCTGAATGAATTGGATTTTCTGCCAAATGAGGGTAGGCAACATGACCTTGTTTACCATGTACAGTTAAAACGGCATTTAAAGAACCGCGACGACCATTTTTTACGATATCGCCTAGTTGATGGGTGCTCGATGGTTCGCCCACTAAGCACCAATCCATTTTCTCATTACGAGCTTCTAAGGTTTCAATAACTTTCACAGTTCCATTAATTGAAGGACCTTCTTCATCCGATGTAATTAGGAAAGCAATAGAGCCTTTATGATTAGGGTGATTAGTTACAAAGCGTTCAGAAGCAACGACCATTGCTGCGAGCGCAGTTTTCATATCCGCAGAACCACGTCCATATAACTTACCATCACGAATACTTGGTAAGAATGGATCAGAATTCCAAGCATCTAAATGACCTGTCGGCACGACATCAGTATGACCTGCAAAACAAAAAACAGGTGCTGTTGTTCCACGACGAGCCCATAAATTATCGACATCTTCAAAGCGCATGTTTTCGATATTAAAGCCAATCTTAGCTAAACGTTCAGCCATAATATTTTGACAATCATGATCGACAGGAGTAACAGATGGCTGGCGTAGGAGTTGCAAACTAAGTTCTAGAGTATCGGAATGGTTCATGCGAGATGTGGCTAAATCTGGTGAAATCTGAAGCGATATAATAGGGGAATATGGTAAAGAAAGGTATGTAAAAATAAACCTTATCTACGTCTAGATAAGGTTTTATAAAGGTTGCTTCGTCAAATCACATCTTATTTTGAGTCTTTTCAGCAGTTTGAGTGACTTTATCACCTGCTTTGGATACATCCTGCCCGAAACCTTTAAATGTATTACAACCAGTTAAAACAAAAGCCGCCATCATCGAAGCAACTAAGATTTTTTTCATCATTTTCTCCATTTCAATGTAATTATGATGTGCTTATGAGGCTAAGAAAAAATGCATAAAATAAAAATAATGGTTTGATAGTAGATCTGTTATTAAATGTTACTTTATAAAAAACTGAGATGAGTAAGATGGATTAAGGAACAATAAAGAGGGTTGACGGAACATATAAAAAGCAGGAGTTGGCGTTTCATGGTAATACAGCCCATTTGTCCACCATTGCGCTGTTAGCGAGGATGCATATTGATCTGGGCATAGCCATTCATGACGTTGTAATCGATAGTATGGTGTTGTTGGGATATGCGTTCCCCATTGTCCCAAACGTCGAGATGGATTAACCCAATTGGGTAGTACAAACTCACTCAAATCATTGGGTAAATACAATTGACCTTTCATTACCGCAAATTTACGTTGAATGTGGTGTTGGTTTGCTTCGGAAAACTGGAATTGGCGCTCAGTAAAATGTTTTAATTTTCGATGTAAAGTATCTTGTCTGTTTAGCCCAAACCATTGTGCTAGATCTAATTTTCCTTCGCCAAGATAGTATTTAAGTGCAACTTCCCAATGTTCGATTTCTTGAGTTTCTTGATTAAGTAGCACAAAATCCAGTTCACCTAAAGTGATTGCACCTGCAATTTTTTGGATACTATGCCCTAACAGTTGGTAGGGGTGGTAATCACCATCTTGTAACCAAAACCATAATAAATTTTCAAATCGTAGACCTAAACGGGTACTTTTAAGACGTGCTAAGAAATCAATTAAAGGTTGTGGCTGTTGATCAAGTTGCTGTAAGCGCGTTTGATAGCTTTGATAAAGACCTTGCCAAGTTTGATCATTATGAAACTCAAAATGATTGTTAATTTTCAGTTCATTTGGGCATTGCGTTAGGATATTTGGACTCGCGATACAAAAAGCCAAGTGACGGACAATTGGATTCTTAAACTGCAACCATGGTTCAAAAAAAGTGGTTGTGGTCATTCGGCTAGACATGCTGCTACTCAATTATTGAAATAATCAGTTAAGTTTAAGAAAGAGCAATAAAAACACTTTATACTAGCATGGTTGTAAACATGTGTTGGTTAATTACTCAATGAAAACATTGTTCTGGCGTAGCTTAGTTGTGATTTTTATTATTTTAGGAATCATTGGGGCAATACTACCAGGCATGCCAACAACAGTATTTTTAATACTTGCAGCATGGGCGGCGTCTAAAGGCTGGCCTGAAATGGATGCTTGGCTATTAAATCATCCCAAATATGGTGTGACCTTACGCAATTGGCGTGAAAATGGGACTGTACCACGTCGGGCAAAATGGATCGCTAGCATCATGATGCTGATCAGCGGTATTTTGATGTTATTTACCAATGCACCGTTTTTTGTCAAAGTTTTTACTGATGTTACTATGTTTATTGTTGCTGTATGGTTGTGGCTACGACCTGAGCAGCGTTAAGAAAAGCGAAGCTTTTTAGCTGCGCAAGACGAGAACTATGTTCGAGTAAAGGTGTTAAGAAAAGCGAAGCTTTTTAGCTGCGCAAGACGAGAACTATGTTCGAGTAAAGGTGTTAAGAAAAGCGAAGCTTTTTAGCTGCGCAAGATGAGAACTATGTTCGAGTAAAGGCGTTAAGAAAAGCGAAGCTCTTGAGAATATATTTCTTATGAACAAGACGAGCAGCTATGCAGTTAGTAGCGGATTACGAATAAGAACAAATGATGATTTCGTTACTAGATTTAAAACCTATCGCTAATTAAAACAACTGAAAAATACAAGAAAAAGCCTGTAGTCTGTGTTGAAATAAATATGTTCTATCGTCCATCGAGATAAAAATGACCTATACCTTTGATCAGGCAGATATTGTCATAGACTTAGCACAACAGATCTTACGTTTGCCAAAACACAATAAATTTTATGTGATCTCCTCTGGTAAAAATGGTATTGGGGAACAAGAAAATAGCGGTAAAACGCCAAGAGGGTGGCATCAAATTGCACAGAAGATTGGTGGAGAAGTAGAAAAAAATGCGGTCTTTATTGCACGTCAGCCGACAGGAGAGGTGTACAACCAACAACTTGCACAACAATTTCCACAAAGAGATTGGATTTTATCTCGAATTTTATGGTTAGACGGTTTAGAAGATGGGTTTAATCGAGGAGATGGTTGCGATACATTTAAGCGATATATCTATATTCATGGGACACCTGACACTGAACCAATGGGCATTCCAATGTCTCATGGCTGTATTCGAATGAAAAATCAGGATGTGATTGAGCTTTTTGAGCTTATTACAGCACAAGCATTGGTTTATATTTCTGAACAGGCATTGGAAAATGAATGATGAAAATGCCAATAAGTGCTTAAATAAAATACGGAAATCTGGTTTTTTTCAAAGAATTACTTATTTTTTAATCATTCGTGCGCTTTTTTCTGAAAAGAATAGGAAAAGCGTTTGACAGGCTGTAAAGATTCTCTATAATGCACCTCACAAACGATGAAGACGTTAAGGGCGCTTAGCTCAGTTGGTAGAGCGTCTGCCTTACAAGCAGAATGTCGGCGGTTCGATCCCGTCAGCGCCCACCAAGCCTTTACGTTAAAACTCAAGTGCAGCGGTAGTTCAGTTGGTTAGAATATCGG
>Ga0224722_1000542_pt1 | contig 22061 bp, 13 predicted proteins | sample Balambano_FR1_Me_FD_161646 | JGI IMG/M metagenome (GOLD analysis project Ga0224722, IMG submission 161646) | Freshwater sediment microbial communities from Lake Towuti, South Sulawesi, Indonesia - Balambano_FR1_MetaG | ecosystem: Environmental > Aquatic > Freshwater > Lake > Sediment | place... | reverse complement strand
TGAAAAGTGCTGGGCTTGGCTGAAAAGTCGCATTCGCCAAAGTTTATCCAACTTTGAGTCTTTACGCCAAGCAATGGAGTCGGTACTGAAGGATGCTGTGTCCTAATAGTCCTGTCTATAGCTATAACTCCGCTATCATTGAACATTTGCATCAAATGCAGTAATCACTCTTCTAACAATAGGGTTACGCCTCAATCCACTGGCTTGTGTTACGGAAGCGACTGTTCAAAATTGCTGAGCCAGGTGTCCTTCTCACCAGGGCAAGATCTCCCCGTTGGCATGCCAAAAAGTCCCTGTATTTTCCAGCGTTAGTTCGTCAATGCGAGTTAGCAACCCTTTGACTGATTGCTCTGGAGTGATGCCACCTGCGGTAAAGTTCGTCATGCGAGTTTGCACCAAGCCGGGATGTAGAATCGCCACGGCAATGCCACGGGGTTTCAGATCATGCGCCAGGGATTTGCCCGCCATCGACAGGGCAACTTTGGACATGCGATAGCCGTAAGACCCACCAGAGGTATTATCACCGATCGACCCCATGCGACTGGTCATCAGCACAACCTTAGATCCGGGTTTGAGCTTGGGCAGCAGGGCATGAGTCACCCGGAGAGCGCCCAGAGCATTAACCTCAAATTGCGCTCGAATGCTATCGAAATCCAGATCTTCCAACGTGACCCGTTCAAGCATCCCGGCATTGTTGATGAGAACATCGATCGACGTGTTTCCCAACCGACTTTGTAAATCTTTTATTGAAGTTTCAGAAGTAATATCGATGCCTGTTTCCACCCGCACACCTAACTGTTGCAATTCTGGCGACGGAGTACGGCAAACCGCAATCACCATGTCCCCGCGAGATTGAAGTTGACGGCAATATTCATAGCCAATTCCCCGATTTGCACCCGTAATCAGATAAGTTGCCATAGTTTCTCCTAATAACGCGATGAAAGTATAGCCGTAGCCATGTGAAACGTGACGAAGGCGAGACAGAACTACCCAGAATCAGCTTCTCAGCAATTTGATGTGTCCTAAGTGTTCTGACCGAAACTATAAATTTCTGCTTGGCTCTCCTCATCAAAGCTTAACGTTTTTGGTGAGGGCGTAATTTTCTAGTGAAAATACCCTGAGTTTTCGTTTGTAGCTCTGGGTTGTTCCGCAAAATAATCCTTATGTACTAGAGAAAATTTCCGGTTTAGTCGCTTGAGGAGTGGTAGATGCAAGGGGACGAGATCGGATCGGGTGCCTCCACTGACCAGATCAATACTAATTAGATCAAGCAGGACTCAAGGCTTCACCATTCCACAGGAGCTAAAGATATGATGCTAGATGGGTGTATCCAATTGGGTACAGCAGTTTTAAGGACTGGAATTGTGGTTGGCTCGATCGCCACGTTCTCCGTTGCTGCCACCGCCCAACTTGCCCCAGACGGCACCCTGGGCACAGAATCAACAGTAATTACACCAAACCAAACCATTCAAGGATTGCCCAGTGATTTGATTGAGGGGGGCGCACTTCGCGGAGTTAACTTATTTCATAGTTTTCAGGAATTTAATGTTGATACAGGGCGGGGCGTTTTCTTTGCAAATCCAGATAGCGTTACCAACATTTTTACGCGGGTTACAGGCAGTAATCCTTCCAATATCCTTGGTCGATTGGGTGTTTTAGGCCAAGCCAATTTGTATTTGCTGAACCCTAATGGAATCGTGTTTGGTTCTGGTGCCTCACTGGACGTGCAGGGGTCATTTTTTGCCAGCACCTCAAATGCGATCGATCTTGGTAACGGCGAATCTTTCAGTACAAATCCTGCCACTGGTGCGCCCCTGATCACTGTTCAGCCAGAGGCCACTTTTTCGGCGGCATTGCAAAGCATTAATAATCAAGCAACACTCCAAGTTGGGCAAAATCTAAATCTGAATGGGACTCAGCTCATCAACACTGGGACATTACAAGCAGGCGCGGATCTAAACATAAACAGTAATAGTTTAGATAATACGGGATTACTACAATCTGGTCAAAATATAGTCATATTAAGTGTAAATCAATTTGCAAACTCTGGAGCGGTTCAGTCTGGGCAGGATGTAAATATAACTACCACAGATCTAGGTAACACAGGAACAATCCAGACCGGACAGAATTTGATTACAAGTAGTGCTACATTAATAAACTCTGGCTTTTTACAATCCAATCAAAATATCAGTATTGGCGGAACTCCAGGAAATGCAGTTGATGTCAACTTCGCAACAACTAGCATCATTGAGGCTGGGCAAAATTTGATCATTTTAGGAGATACAATTAATAATGCTGGAACATTGACTTCTATTCAAAACCTGAGTATTGAAGGAAATCAGATTAATAATAGCGGAGCATTACAAGCTGGTCAAAACTTAAATATAAATGGAACTGATTTATCTAATAATGGAATGTTAGAATCCGGGCAAGATTTGGAGTTAGAGGTTGCCAATGATATAGCAATGGACAGTCTCAGTAGTCTCTCTACATCTAATGGAAACTTGACCGTGACGGCTGGCAGAAATCTTGCCATTCAACAAGCCACGATCGCCGCTCAAACCGTGAACCTGTCTGCTGCTGGCGGGCTGGTATTGAACTCAAATCAAATTAGCAGCACTGGAGATCTTACTTTCAGCGGAAATACCATCCAAATCTTAGATACAGCTCTAACCCCATCGATAATCACAGTAGGCAGGAACCTCGTGATTTCGAGCGCGCAGGGCATCGAAATTAACACGCCAAATATAGAGAGCTTAATTCAAGCTACTGAAAACCTAACAATTGGTAGCAGCGATAATCTCAGCATTCGAGGCGCACTCATCGGTGATGCAATTACAATGAGCGTCGGTGGGGAGCTACAACTGAGTGACAGTCAAGTTATCAGCCTTGCAGGGGGAATCAACATCGGCACAGGTGGAAATGCCTTATTAGAACGATCGCAACTGTTATCTGCAACGAATACATCTGTGTTTTCGCAAGGGGTACTACAGATTCGCGACAGTTCAACTGCTCCGTTCGTTGTAAGTGCGGGCGGCAATTTGAATCTGCAAGGCATTAACGGTGTTGATATTCAAGCTCAAAACGATTTCGCAAGTATTTTGCAGAGCGGCGGCAGCTTGAACATCATCAGCAACAATGGTGCTGTTACAACAGCAATTAATTTAGATACGGCAGAGTTGTCGATCGCTGCGAACAATAACATCAGCCTGGGCGACTACAGCGGTAGCTCATTGCAACTTACCGCCAGTAATGGGTTTATTTCCGCTGGGACGATCGACACGTCATCCGCGACAGATAATGGCGGCAACGTTTTGTTGTCTGGTGCCCGCGGAATCTCTGTGGCAGCCATCAATACCTTTTCGACTGCACCGACTGGCAATGGAGGCACCATCGAATTGACCGCCTCAAATGGCGGTATCAGCGTGACTGAGATTAACACCTCCGCCGAAACCAGCACTGGTGGAACGATTACGGCGATCGCTGCCGACAGAATTTCAGTGGGTCGAATTGATGCGTTTAGCGCTGGCAGTGGCTTGGGTGGCTCCGTTAACCTGGTTGCTGGGGCCGGAATCACAACCACTGACATTGACACTTCTGCCGCTGAAGGCAGTGCTGGCAACATTACCATGATCAGCGATCGAGGCTCGATCGACACCACAGCCGGAAATTTATTTGCGAATACAGGCTTCACTGGCGTGAATGGCGGGGTTGTCCGGCTGCAATCGGGAGGAGACATTGCCGCAGGGAGTATTTTTACGGATGGTGGCACTCAAGGCGGTGGTGGCAATATTCAAATCCAGGCAAATGGAACCGTGACCATTGCGCCGAACCAAGTCATTGCCAGTGGCACTTTTGGTATTGGCAACGGGGGCGACCTTTCAATCACGGGGCGATCGATCGACATTGGTGAGGGGTCGCAGTTACTCACCACCACGATCGCCGCCGGAAATGCCGGCAGAATCACACTGCAAGCAGCCGATGAAGGCAGTATTCAAATTCGATCAGGGAGTGTTCTAGATGCTTCCGCCTTCGGATCGGCAACTGGTGACGCTGCATCGATCAGTCTTTTCGGTGGAACCCTGTCTTTAACGAACACGGAAGTGTATACCGATGTGATAAACGGTGATGGGGCGGGCGGGCAAGTTACATGGACTGCTTCCAGCGGTGGGATTGCATTGGTTAACAGCAACATCTTCACGGGCACTGTGGGCAATGGTTCTGCCGGAGCTGTGACGGTAACAACTTTGGCCGACGGCGACATTGCCCTGACCAACAGTGCGATTTTTAGCGATACCACAGGCGCGGGTTCTGGTGGAAATGTGCGCTTGACTGCCTTAGCGGGGGGAAATGTCTCGCTGACGGATAGCTTTATCTATACGAACACCAGTGGACCGGGATTTTCAGGGAACCTCAACCTGAGTACGTTAACGGGTAACCTCACCACGACAAACAGCACCATTTTCACGGGCAGTTTTGGGGCGGGCATCGCTGGCGACCTTAACTTAATTGGACGATCGATTACGTCTGTAAATTCCACGTTGGATACGGCTGCTTTTGACGCAGGTGCAACGGGTAACATTATGCTAACAGCCATCAATAATGGCACTGTCTTTTTTTCCGGTGGCCGGATCTTCGCCGATACGTTCGAAGCAAATACTGGTAATGGGGGACTCGTCTCCATCCAGGGTGGAAACATTATTTTTGATGATGGGTTCAGCCTCAATGCCACCAACGGCGGTGGAGTGAATGGTTCTAACCTGGCGATCGAGGCCGCCAATCAAATCGATCTGAGAAATGGGAGTTCTCTCATTACAACCGTGGCCGCCAATGCAACAGGCGCGGGTGGGAGCATCCGGTTGCAGGCAAATTCTGTCACGTTATCTGAGGCGAGCCGGATTGATGCCAACACCGAAGGCATAGGAAGTGGCGGCAGCATTCAACTTATAACACCAACAACTCGCCTCACGGAACAGTCGGAAATTAATGCCAAGACCAGTGGCAGTGGTCAGGCGGGAAGCGTTGTGATCAATGGAGCGGGCGGAGTGCTGAGCCTCGATCGAGACAGTCGCATTAGTGCTGCCGTTGAGTCAGCAGGTGGCAATGGGGGAGAAATTCAGGTCAATGTTGGACGGCTGGAACTGCAAAGTGGGGGGCAACTTGTGAGTTCCACCAGCGGAACGGGCACCGCCGGCAGTATTCATGTCATGGCCAGTCAGAATGTTGTCTTATCGGGGCAGGGCAGTAATTCCAGCGGTTTATTTGCGCAGTCAAATGGAGCCGGACAGGCGGGGGATTTAATGATTGCCACACCTCAGCTTCTGATTGAAAACGGTGCAGAGGTTTCTGTGACGACTCGCGGCAGTGGCATGGGGGGACGCTTGACAATCGCCACCGAGCAATTGCGCGTGTTGGGAGGAGAGATTTCGGCATCCACCGAAGGAGACGGGGCAGGTGGCTTTTTGACCATCAACGCAAGTCGATCGCTTGAATTGGCCTCCGGCGGGCGATTAACCGCGCGATCGTTAGGAACAGGCAACGCCGGCAGTTTGGAAGTCGCCACTGATCAATTTACCATTCGCACTGGAGCCGAGGTTTCAACCGCTTCAACCGGAACTGGTAATGCTGGCAGAATCAGTCTTGCGGCCAATTCTTTGACTGTAACGGATGGTGGCAGAATTACCAGCCGTAGTACCGGGAGCGGAAATGCTGGTTCAATCAACATTCGTGTGAGCAATCGTCTTGACCTGAGTGCCGGAGAGATTTCAGCATCCTCTGAGCAAGGTGGTGGTGGCCAGGTGACGATCGCAGCTCAAGATATTCGCCTCGATCGCAGCAGCTTGATCAGTACCAGTGTTTCAGATGGAAATGGGGGCGGCGGCGATATTTCCATTCGTGCCCGGAATAGCTTCTTCGCCTTTGATGACAGTGATATTTTGGCGAACGCTCAATTTGGCGGCGGCGGCACCATTGTGATTGACTCCCCCCTGTTCATTGCGGATTTATTTGCTACCGTGGGGCGTAACCCTGGTCAAGACTTATCGCGATTTCGCGGCAACGGTCGAGTGGATATTTCCTCCGCCTCCATTTTTGGGATCAACGGCACCGTCCAAATTCCAGATATTAGTTTTATCCAAAATTCTCTCACTCCCCTAGAAGATGACTTTACCGTGCCAGATCAAATTGTTGCTGGGAGTTGTTTGGCGCGGCGGGGGGCAGGCCGGAGTAGTTTTGTGATTACGGGTACTGGAGGACTGGCTCGTACTCCCTACACGCAAGCGGTTGGCCGATATTCAGTCTTGCCAGTACAACCGCTTCCACCAGACCCTGGACGCTCCCAACTCCCGGTTGAGCCGGTACAGGTGGCTACGACCGCCTCAACTCCTTATTTGGCCTGGAAGCCAGGCGATCCAATTCAGGAAGCACAGGGTTTTATTCGCACTCCTGATGGCCGAACAGTGCTGGGCACGAACCCCCAATTGATTGCAGTTGCCAAGGCGCAAGACCTTGTGTGTGGTTTTTAGGGCATCTAACCATGATCAGAATGTTGTTGAAACGAGTGTGGGCCGACTTTGGGATTTGGATCACTGCACCAACTGTTGCGGGCCTGGTGTTGTTGCTCCGGGCATCGGGAGCACTTCAATCTTACGAATGGATGGCTTATGACCAATTGGTGCGATCGCGTCCGGCTGAACTTGTTGATACCCGCATTCTCATCGTCGAAATCAATGAAGATGACCTCCGTCGCTCGCGTCGCTGGCCGCTGGATGATGCCAGTTTGGCGAATCTACTAAACAAAATCCGGCAACAACAACCCATCGCGATCGGGCTAGACCTGTACCGCGACTTTCCCGTAGAACCGGGATATGCTGAGCTGGTAAAAGTATTTCAAACAACACCGAATTTAATTGGCATTGAAAACCGGGGTGGGCTGGAAAATGTGCCAGTCAATCCCTCCCCCGTTTTGGAAAAATTGCAACAGGTCGCGGCCAATGATGTTGTTCAAGATGGCGACGGGAAACTCCGCCGCGTCATTCTGCTGATTGGCGAAGATTATCAGGAAACTTTGGGACTGCGTTTAGCACGAATTTACTTAGAAGGAAAAAATATTTTTGCTGAAGCAGATGCCGCAACTCAATACCTGCGATTTGGGCCAGCCGTTTTTCCTCAATTTCAGTCAAATGATGGCAGCTACGTCAATGCAGATGCTGGCGAATACCAGATTATGCTCAACTACCGTGGCCCAGAGAAAAGCTTCGAGACGGTTTCCATGTTCGATGTCCTGGATGGCACAGTATCTCCGACGTTAATGCGCGATCGCATCGTGCTAATTGGCCCAACCGCACCCAGCATTAAAGATTTTTTCTACACGCCCTACAGCAGCAATTCCATCACCACGCCCGAAACAATTTCTGGAGTTGAAGTCCAAGCAAACCTCACGAGTCAGATTTTGAGTTCAGTCCTGGATGGACGAGCGGGGATACAAGTCTGGCCAGATTGGTATGAAGGGCTGTGGATTGGAGCCTGGGCGATCGCCGGGACATTCCTCGCCTGGAAAGTTCGCGCCCCGCGTTGGGTGGTTGGCAGCATGTCTTTGGCCATGGGTAGCTTGATTGTGGGTAGCTATGGCGCCTTTCTGCAAGGATGGTGGATTCCCGTTGTGCCGCCTGCCCTCGCCTTCCTCACGTCCGCTGGCTTAATTACTAGCTATGTAGCCTATCAGGAGCGGTCTCAACGCAAGACCATCATGACGATTTTTGGGCGGCATGTAACTCCCACGATCGCCGAAACCATTTGGCGCGATCGCGATCAACTGCTGCAAGAAGGCCGCTTACTGGGTCGCCGAATGATTGCTACTGTTTTGTTTACCGATATTAAAGATTTCACTACCGTGTCGGAATCGACCCCACCAGAAATGTTGATGTCCTGGCTCAATGAATACATGGAAGCGATGGCCCAACTCGTTTTAGAACATGGCGGCATTGTGGATAAGTTCATTGGCGACTCAATCATGGCTGTCTTTGGAGTGCCGATCGCCCGGACAACTCCCCAGGAAATTAGCCGTGATGCTTATCAAGCCGTCACCTGTGCCATCAAAATGGCAGCCAAACTAGAACAGTTAAATCGGGAATGGGAAAGCCAGAACCGTCCCACCGTCAGCATGCGCGTGGGGATTGCAACAGGGCCAGTTGTAACGGGTAGTTTGGGGGGCAAGCAACGGCTGGATTACACGACGATCGGTGACAGCGTCAACATTGCCTCTCGGTTAGAAAGCTACGACAAAACAATGGGGCACGGAGTTTGCCGCATCTTAATCAATGAAACGACGTATCACTGCGTACAGAACCAAATAACAACCCAGCTTATTGCAAACGCTCAATTAAAAGGACGGCGGGAAGCGACAAAAATTTATCAAATCTTGTTGGAATCATTAAATTACGAATCATTTGACTATCAAAAAATCCAGGTTGACAAGCCAAAATAAGGGTAGTGGTGTATCTCCCAGCTTATCTACACAAGTATCTGCTTATAGCGGTTCTGAAACCAGTGAGGTATAGAAATAGGCTTAAAACCTTTGCTCCTAGCCGTTAGGCTGCCCCTCACCCCGCAAGAAAACGCTATACACCCTGTTCAGCAAGCTTTTGCATCAGTCGTTAAACCAGGAGAACCACTATGGCAACCTATCGCCCCCTCAGACCTATTGCAGCCGGATCGGCTCTGGCAGTGTTCCTGCAATCGATGTTCTTACTGACTGCTGATACCCAGATTGCGATTCAACCCTTGGGTATTGTCGAACTGATTCCTGCGGCTTCTGCCCAGCAAAGTCGAGGAATTACCTATCGACCTCCTACTAAACTCACGCGCGCAACACGGACAGCCGGAACTGGGGTGCGGGGGCTTTGCAATCAGTTGGGCCGGATTGAGGTGACACCTTTAGTGCCTGATAACCACATTGGGCAAACGTTGTCAAAACGCCCAACTTTTTTGGCTTACGTTGCTGGGGGCAAGTCGGTGGAATTTACTCTGGTTGAACCTAACGTTGAAAAGCCACTTCTAGTCAAAACCGTAACGCCCAATGCCCAAGGGCTTGTGCGAGTCGATTTACCTGAGGCATTCCCTGACTTAGAGGTTGGTAAAAATTACCGCTGGTCCATCTCGGTTGTGTGTAATCCTAACCGTCGTTCTGGAGATGTGTTTGCGCAATCCTGGATTCAACGAGTTGAACCATCGGTGGCGTTAACTCAAAAGCTGTCTAGCGCTAATTCTAAGCTGGAACAGGCTCGCCTCTACGCTGAAGCTGGAGTTTGGTATGACGCGATCGCCACTTTGACTGAAGCGAATCAAGTTGATCCAAACGACTCGGCTATTCGCAGTGATTTGACCGCATTACTGAGTCAAGTTCAGATTCAGAACGTTGTGCTAACTGCTCCGACCAACCGAACTGTTACGTCTAACCCAACCCGCTAAATTCAGGCCAGCGGCATCTTACCTGTTCCTAATTAAAGCCTTTTGCCAAAAAAGGTTCTAAATTCTGCGAAAATCATTTTTCCCTGAAAAAATAACAGCTCTATTGAACTTGCGACTTTAGCTCAGGCTTAGTGCTGTGATAATAGCTGGCAATAATGGCGAACGTTAGCCACCAGAGGGTATTAACTTCAGGGCGGTATAGCACAGTATCTACCATGCCATGCCCAAACATCCCAACCAGCGCTGCGATCGCCCCCATCAACCAGAACCCTGCATGATTGCTGGTTTCCCGCAAACGATTGAGTGCTCGCCAGCCTTGCGCTAGCGTCACAAAGATTAGCCACAGAAACGCGGCCAAACCAATGAAGCCCGTTTCCACAGCAACCTCCAGAATGATGGAGTAAGCACTCAGCGCGGAGAAACGCGGCCGCTGGTAGAGGGGATAGATTTTGTTGAAAGCGTTATTTCCCGGGCCGATCCCCAACAGCGGGCGATCGCGAATCATATCCAAAACGGCCATCCAAACATTAATGCGGAAATTATTGCTGCTGTCTCCCCGGCCCGCAAAGATGCTGGTCACGCGATCGCGCAACGGTTCCAGCACCAGAATTGCCAGTAGCATGACAGTGATTGCCGTGCCCAGCACGATTGGCAGTGCCCAGGTGCGCCAGAAACACGGCAAATTAATGCTCCACCAGTGCGCCAGCAGTAACACCAGCGTCAACAGGCCAAACACCAAGCCAATCCAGCCACCACGGCTGAAGGTCAGCATCAAACACGCTCCATTTACGGCTGTCATTACACCTGCTAATGCCTTACACATCCATCGTTGCCAGGAGAAAAACGCCACAATACTGAACACCACCGCCGGCACAAGATAACCTGCTAGCAAGTTGGGGTTGCCTAAATAACTATAGACCCGTGTCGTTTTTGATAAAGGCGAGTCTGGATCAACCCAGGTTGCCAAAGCATCCGTCCCAATGAACCACTGCTGAATGCCGTACACACTGACTGCCAGCGCTGCCAGCAAGAACACCGTAATAACCCAGGAACGAATTCGCGGCGATCGCAGCACCCGTGCCAGCAACAGAAAAAACAACAAATATAACGTCAGCTTTTGCAGACCCACCAAGGCTTCGCGCTTCACCGGAGACAGGGCAGTGGCAATCACCGCGATCGACCAATAAAGCCCCACCAGGAGATGAATCGGAGTTGCCAGTGGGGAAGCAGCGAAAGAGTTAGCCCCCGGTTGTCGTGACACTGAGGCCGGATGTCGTTCGTCCGAGACCGTGAGCAAGACCCAGTAAGCTCCACAGGCCGCCAGTAGCAGCCCAGTTAACATATTGTTGGCAAACGGTGCCAAGGCAAAAACTAGCATCGCCAACACCCCGCCGATCGCGTCGGCCCACTGCATCAACCAACTGCCCTTCCGCCACGCTCTTAAGCGACCAATGGGATAGTGCAGAAAACTGGAGTTCAACCACTGTTGCAGGGGCAGCGTTGAAAGGGTCAGGGTTTGCCAAACCGAGTTCATAAACGCAAGGGAGATAGAATTCCCAAATATCTTAGTCGATCTTGTCAAGATGGATTGAAGGGGGGGCCGGGTTGAGGCGTGAAGCTACAAGTCATTTCGATCGCCCAAATCCACACCGCAACCCGATAGAGATGTTTTAAGCTGCTTTGGGTGCCAACAATTTAATGTTAGAGAACACAAAGTCATTGGTGGCTGTTCTACCGTTGGTTTCCGTGCGAATGACGCGACGGCTGAGGATGTAATAGTTACCAACTTTTTCGTAAGTATCCTCAAACTCACTCTTGCCGCCTTTTTGCTCACCCGTTTTGGGATCGTGGTAAACCGAGTCATAGGTGTGAGACAGGTAGCCTTCCTCTGTCTTTTGAGTGGTAAACGTGTTGATCGTAATCACGGTACCGTGGATGTGCCGATGCACCAGCACAACTTCGTTATCTTTTACTTTGTAGCGATCGCCAGCCGCCTTACCCCCCATCAAAATCTCGATCGCCCCCGATTCATCTTCAGCCCCGTAGGAAAATATATTTTCGCCATGAGTTTGCTCAAACGTGCGCCGAACCCGGTGGATCGACGTTTCCCACAGTTGCCCGTGGATTAGCTTTTGGGCTTGCTCATCAGCAACATCAAACACTTCCGCCGTCATATTGGAATTCACTTGAGCCTTGCCACTGAAGGTTTCACCGTCCATCGTCAACGTGACATCGGCAGTATATCCAGGGAAATCGGCATCCCAGGTGTAGCGATTCTCGTAGGCAGCCCGAAACAAATCTTGAGCTGAAACCTGCACTGCTGTCATGAAACTCTCCTTAGGTAAAAGTTCTTTGTCTAGTGTAGAGAGTTTTCGCGGACTCAGAACACTCTACACTTCAATAGATTCATCCACTTGATTTCACCCTTTAGAATAGATAGAACGTGAAACAATAGGCGCACCGAATAACTTATGGCATTTTCTGGGTTCTTTTCTGCGTTGCCCGCGATCGCCGTCCTCGCGATTTTGATTGTGGTTCATGAACTAGGGCACTTTATGGCTGCTCGTTTGCAGGGCATTTACGCCAACAAATTTTCGATCGGGTTTGGTCCAGTGCTGTGGAAGTATCAAGGGCCAGAGACTGAATACGCCTTGCGAGCCTTCCCCTTGGGGGGATTTGTTGGGTTTCCAGATGATGACCCAGAAGCAAATGATATTGACCCCAACGATCCCAACCTGCTGCGGAATCGTCCAATCTTAGACCGAGCGATCGTCATCAGCGCTGGCGTAATTGCCAATCTGGTTTTTGCTTATCTCGTGTTGCTGCTTCAGGTGGGCACTGTGGGCGTGCAGCAAGCCAGCCAACCCGGAATTTTGATCAATGGTTTCTTTAAAGTTGCCGAAGTGACTGAGCAGGCTGCCCAATATGGCATCCAACCTGGTGAGGTTTTATTTATCGACAAAAAGCAAAACCTCCGTCAATTCGATGTGGCTTACAACCCATCCACCAATTCGGCAGAACTGTTGGTTAACCGCACCCCCGTCCAGGTAAAGGTGGAACGTCAAGACGAGAACGGCAAACCAAAGCTACAGGATGTCACTCTTTCCCCCGTACTTGGTGCAAATGGGCAAGGGCCAACCGGAATTAAAGTGACTCCCACCCCGGCCATCAAAGCAGGACTGAAGCCAGGGGATGTGGTTTTGGCGATGGACGGTCACATGTTTACGCAATCGGTCCGGGAGTTGCAGTTCTTTCAAGCGACGATTCGCGACAACGCTGATAAACCAGTTCAAATGCAAGTGCAGCGCGGTGATGAACAGTTGAATTTAACGGTTACACCTGCGGCTAATGCGGATGGAGAGGGAACGATCGGCGTTGGACTTTCCCCCAATGGCAGCTTTGAACGCAAATCGATTCGTGGCTTCGCGGCGTTTGGTGCGGCAGCTGAAGAATTTCAGAACATTGTTGTCGATACGATCGACGGGTTTGGCAAACTCATTAGTCGCTTTAGCAAAGTGGCAGATCAGGTGGCTGGTCCAGTGGCGATCGTCGCTGTGGGAGCTAAGATTGCCCAATCTGACGCAGCTAGTCTGTTTCAATTCGCCGCTCTAATTAGCATTAACCTGGCGATTATCAACATTTTGCCGCTGCCAGCTCTGGATGGTGGTCATCTTGCCTTCCTGCTAATTGAAGGGTTGCGCGGTAAACCGCTCCCCAGCAGAATTCAAGATGGTGTGATGCAAACTGGCCTGATGCTACTCTTGGGCTTGGGCATTTTTCTGATTATTCGAGACACCGCTAATTTGATTCCACAGTGACTACTCTAAAACCGAAAAAGCTTTCTCCCAAGCAGCGAGCGTTGGAAGTTTTGACGCGAGTCAAAGCGCTTTATCCGAATGCTAAATGCTCGCTTGACTTTGAAACCCCTGTTCAATTGCTGGTGGCGACGATTCTTTCGGCGCAATGTACTGATGAACGGGTGAACAAAGTCACCCCGGAGCTATTTCGGCGGTTTCCAGATGCTGCCGCGATCGCTGCTGCCGATCCAACTGAACTGGAAAACTTAGTCAAATCCACCAACTTTTTCCGCAACAAAGCCAAAAATATCCAGGCAGCCTGCCGCCTGATTATGGAGCGCTACGGTGGAGAGGTGCCACAAACGATGGAGGAACTGCTCACCCTACCCGGAGTGGCCCGGAAAACCGCGAATGTGGTTCTGGCCAATGCCTTTGGCATCAACATGGGTGTCACTGTCGATACCCATGTGAAGCGCCTGTGCTACCGACTGGGTTTAACCAAACACACCGATCCTGTGAAGGTGGAGCAGGACTTGATCAAATTATTGCCCCGACCCGATTGGGAAAATTGGTCGATTCGGTTAATCTATCACGGTCGAGGGGTGTGCAATGCCCGTAAACCGGCTTGCGATCGCTGCTCCCTGGCTGACCTTTGCCCCTCAGCCGGCATTGTAAACCTGATCAATGAAGTGTCAGCATCAGAGAAAAAACTAGCCACAGCGATCGCGTCTCAAGCAGCGGCAACTCGTGTTTCACGAGGCAAGTCAAAGGTCTAGTAGGTGTGATTTTAGTTTTTGCGATCGCGACTTTGTCCTCTAATCATCAGAATTCTATTAACCTGGCAGCTTTTGTTCATACGTCCTTTGAAAGTCAATCTTAATTTCGTAGGATGCGTTACGGCTACCGCCTAACGCATCAGCAACGGGCTATTGGTGCGTTACGCTAACGCTAACAGCACCCTACGTAGAGATGCAATGTCTTTCACTGCCGGGTTAATACCTACTCAATAATAGAGATTCACCGCAGCGTTGATTCACAGACAATAGATAGTAACACCCGAAAGCAGGTATAGCCGTAGCCGTGTAAAACGCGGCGAAGGCAAGTCAGAACGCCTACCCAGAATCGGCTTTTCAGCAATTCGACTTGCCCTAAGCCTTCTGGTCAAAGCTGTACATCGCGGACGTTAATCCTTTTCAACAATCTTAAAATTGTCTCATCATAGGTAAGTACAAACAGAGTCAAACAGTTCAACTTTAGAGTTGATTTTGTACACCCACTTACCTCAAACTAAGTGAAACAGTTGTAAGCTTTTTGTGAAGTATTAAAGAAATAATCTAGTTATCTGATTAGTTTATTGAATCAACACTTCGCTTGGACACTAAAGTTACTAATTGGAGTTCCTTATCGTAGAGTTTCCGCTCTTTCGTCCTACCGTTTAATCCATACCTTTCATCCCTTGAGGATCGGCAAATGACCCCTCAATCTCAACTTCCGCTTGTTAGTTCTTACGCAAAACGTGTATCTGATTTATCTATCGGCTCTATCTACAACGAGGGCAAACTATCAGATGCGCCCAAAGTTTCCTCCCTGCTAGCCGCGCTATGGGCAGAGAACTATATCAGTTCTTTGAGAGCACGAGATGAAGTTGAGCAATTGCGGAAAACAAGCAGTTTAACGGAAGCTGCATCCAAAGCCGGACGATTACGAACTGCAAACTATCTTAAACATCGACTGCGGCTTGCAAGTGCCCAAGCATGGTCAGCGACAGAAACATTACTAGCAGAAGAGGTGCATCGTCACGGGTTGGCCGGTGATAGTATCAATCCCTGGCAGATTTCAGCAGATTCGCACCTCTTATTTGAAGAAGCATTGCAAGCCTATTCCGAGGGCATCACTCCTCGCCGCTTTTCCATTGTTGCAGGGAGAGATTTGGGGTTGGTTCGCTGCAAATATACCAGAGAAGACCCTCGTGTCATTGGCTTTGTAAGTATGCAATTTCACTACACAGGGCAGATTCTATTGGAATCTGTATCGCATCCAGAACGCCTGCTACTGGAACCCTATTTGAAGGTGATGGATGATCATCTCTACATGCCATTGCGTTCTGCCTATCAAGCGGCTGCAGCGTACGATTATCATTCGCCAGTATTAGAAGCGGTTCGTAGTCTACTGCCGATTAGTAGTCGCGTTGCGAAAGAGGTATATCAGAAGATTTGCCAGCAATATCCCGACTATCAATCTCACACGGGGCCGCTGACATCTCAGAGAGTGAAGCTTTCTAGCATTCGCGATGTGGAAATGTTCCAGGTGTATCTTTGCTTGTGCGTGTTGGAAGACGATATGCGATCGGTACAACACGAGCTATTTCCACTCTGTGTTATGTTGTACCCCCGCTTACAGGTGCGCTGGACGCTGGTACAAGATTTACTCACGTTGCTTGCTTGGGAAATGCATGCCCGTCTCCCCGATCGCCATGTTGCAATTTTTCTGCCGTATCTGAAAGTTTTAACAGAAATGTTTGCAGTCGAACTTTCGTAGACACAGCAAGTCAAGCGCTGCGCCAACACGCTAAGCCTTTCATCTCAGCAAATTTTTCTCAGGTCTAGTCATGGAGAATAGCGAGCTGATATAATGGTGTATTGTGTCTTTAAAACTAAGAGCGTTGGGATGATTCATGGCTAAGAAGAGCATGGTTGAGCGCGAGAAGAATCGCGACAGATTAATTGCAAAGTACGCAGCTAAGCGGCAAGAACTTAAAGCAGCCTTTGCTGCTGCTACCACTCAGCAAGAAAAACTCGCGATTCACCGACAACTGCAACAGCTTCCTCGCAACAGTGCCCCTTCTCGTCACCGCAACCGTTGCTGGGTTACGGGTCGTCCTCGCGGTTACTACCGTGATTTTGGGTTATCTCGTCACCAGTTGCGAGAAATGGCCCACGAAGGACTGCTTCCAGGCGTGGTGAAGTCTAGCTGGTAGTTGACGATCGAAAATTTGGATGCATTTGTAGGGGCGCTAGGATTTAGTGTCCCTATTCGCATATTTATTTTTTCCAGGGGAGCTTAGTGCCCATTTCTGTTAAAGCAGAGAAAACCAGGTAAACCACCAAAATACCAACACCAGTCAAAAATGGAATAATATCATCCGGCATTTCTAAAAGTCTTTGTAAACGATAGAACGACTTGATTCAATCTACCGTTAATCTGTGATAGATACTGATCGCACTTGTATGCATAACTACCGCTGATTCGGTATTTTGGTCTAACGGCATGAATCTCTTGTCCCCATTCCATCTTTGCCCATGTCTCATCCTCGTATCCTGTGCCTCGGTGAAATTTTGTTTGATTTGCTGTCAGATCAGCCCGGTGTTCCCTACGAAGAAGTAACCGCCTGGACTCCCTACCCTGGTGGCGCACCGGCAAATGTGGCAACGGCTTTGGCGAAGTTGGGCACTCCCAGTGGATTTATTGGGTGCGTGGGACAGGATGATGCGGGCAATCAATTGGTTCGCTTATTACATGACAGTGGAGTCAACATTGAAGGTGTCCAACAGCATCCCAACGCCCCAACTCGCGGGGTGTACGTGGTGCGATCGGTAACGGGCGATCGAGCCTTTGCCGGGTTTGGGAATTATCAAACAACTGAATTTGCTGATACTTATCTGGATGCAGGCAAACTGCCGGTACACCTATTTGAAACGGCGGCCTTTTTGGCGATGGGAACGCTGGCGATGGCTTATCCTGCTAGCCGTGAGGCCACTCGACACGCCCTATCTTTAGCAAATCAGCATTTCATCAAGGTTCTGCTCGACGTAAACTGGCGACCCGTTTTTTGGCTGAATCCAGATGAAGCGCCGGGGATTATTCGATCGCTCATCCCACACACAGACTTCTTGAAACTCTCTGATGATGAGGCGGAGTGGCTGTTTGATACCGCTGACCCTGGGATCATTGCCCATCGGCTAGAAACAGTGGAAGGTGTATTGGTGACAGCCGGTGAAAAGGGTTGTGCGTATTGCATTAATGGCAATCAGGGGAAACTACCCGCCTTTGAAATGCCCGTAGTCGATACGACAGGAGCGGGAGATAGTTTTGTCGCAGGGTTTTTACATCAGCTGTGTCAGCAAGGTGTGAAAAATTTAACGGATGCCACCCAAGTGGACGCGATCGTGCGCTACGCTAGTGCCGTCGGAGCATTAACGACAACGACAGCCGGTGCGATCGCGGCACAACCGACGGCAACAGAGGTCGATGATTTCTTGCGAAGAACAGGAAGTACAGCATAGAGACGTTCTACAGAAAGTTATTTTGCGGCACGTTTATCGAGCAAAATATTTACAGTAGGGCATTGCGGGCCAATGCAATCAACATATGGGCAAAGAAATCGAGCGGAAGTTTCTGGTTATTGGGGATGACTGGCGATCGCTAGGACGAGGTTCAGTCTACTCTCAAGGATATTTAGCATCGGAACCGAGACGTACAGTGAGAGTCCGAATCGCTGATGCGAAGGGCTATCTAACGATTAAGGGTGCCACTCAGGGCATCAGTCGCGCCGAGTTTGAATACGAAATACCGATTGAGGATGCCCAACAATTACTGGAACAGTTGTGCGATCGTCCCTTCATTCAAAAAACACGGTACAAAATTCCTTATGGTGACCTGTTGTGGGAAGTGGATGAATTTGCAGCGGAAAATCAGGGATTGATTTTGGCAGAAGTGGAATTGCGTGATCCAAAACAGGCGATTGACTTACCAAATTGGATCGGGGCTGAAGTTTCGCATGACCCTCGATATTACAATTCCAACCTGGTCAAGCATCCGTTTGCACACTGGGGACGTTGATTCCAATTTTCGTCTTAACCCTCACCGAACGCTTGCAGAATTTGCTATATTTATTAGTCGATTATGCTGGTGTAGCTCAGTTGGTAGAGCAGCTGATTTGTAATCAGCCGGTCGCAAGTTCGAGTCTTGTCACCAGCTTTGTAGAGATAGTGACGCTTTCACACAATGGCAGCGGTTTTCAGTCAGCGTTTAATAAATGCGAGCTGTAAAACTGGTGTATCGTTTTGTGCTACGACTGTAGCTATGTGTAACGTGGCGCAAGCGAGTCAGAAAATCGATATAACCAAAGCGATTGAACCCTTACCTGCTTATTGTTCATTCCCACGCAAGAGACGTTAAAATCTGGTACACCTTGAATTCACGATCGCATCAACCTGTGAGTATTTCTTCACGGCCTGCCACTCCACCAATCACCACTAAACTGCCCGACCAACGTTGGCAGATTGCCACTCCCACACCAGAATTAGCAGCAGAACTAGCGCAGGCCACAGGCATTTCACCGCTGCTGGCCCAGGTTCTAATTAATCGGCAGTTGACTGATCGCGAACAGGTGCAGGCGTTTCTCCAGCCAGATTCCCAGTTTTTGCCATCCCCCTTGGCCGAATTCGAGCATTTACCCCTGAGCTTAGAACTCCTGATTAACGCCATCAATCAGCGCCACAAAATTGCTATTTGCGGCGACTACGATGCCGATGGCATGACCAGTACCGCCTTATTGATACGGGCCTTGCGATCGCTGGGAGCGTTGGTGGATTACGCCATTCCCAGCCGTATGAGCGAGGGCTACGGGATCAATCAACGCATTGTGGAAGAGTTTTATGAGGAGGGCATTCGGCTGCTGTTAACCGTGGATAATGGCATTGCCGCCCATGCGCCCATTGCCCGTGCCCGTGAGTTGGGGATCGCTGTCATCGTCACCGATCATCATGATCTGCCGCCCATTCTGCCAACCGCCAATGCCATTCTCAATCCTAAACTCTTACCGGAATGGTCTCCCTACCGTGGATTGGCAGGTGTGGGGGTGGCCTACGTTCTGGCGCGATCGCTGGCCCAAAGCATGGGCAACCCCGCCGATTTGGGGGACTCCCTGCTGGAATTGTTTACCCTGGGGACGATCGCCGACCTGGCTCCGTTGACTGGAGTTAATCGCCGTTGGGTGAAGCAGGGATTGCAGTCTTTGCCCAAATCAAACCTGGCTGGAGTACAGGCGTTGATTCAAGTGGCCGGACTCAGCAGCGAGAAGAATTTGAAACCAGAGGCGATCGGCTTTCGGTTGGGGCCACGCATCAACGCTGTGGGGCGGTTGGCCGATCCCCAAATTGTGATTGAGTTACTCACCACCGATGATGTGGGGACAGCGCTAGAGCAGGCCATGCAGTGTGAGCAGATCAATCAGCAACGGCAGAAGTTGTGTGAACAGATCGAGCAGGAAGCGATCGCTCTGTGTGAAGCCGAACTAGATGCGGTGGGCGATCGGGTTTTGCTGCTGACCCAAGCGGGTTGGCATCATGGCGTGATTGGGATCGTGGCCTCGCGTTTGGTGGAGCGGTATGGTGTGCCAGTCTTCATCAGCACTTACGAGGACGAGACCCAAAATCACATTCGCGGTTCAGCGCGCGGTATCCCGGAATTCAACGTATTTGATGCCTTGGAATTTTGTAAGGAGTTGCTGGAAAAGCATGGCGGACATCGGGCCGCAGGGGGTTTTTCGGTTCAGGCGGCAAATTTGGCTGCCATGCGATCGCAGTTGCGCGACTTTTGCCATCAATGTTTAGAACCGGAACATCTCAAACCCCTGGTGCGCATCGACGCTCAAACACCGCTGGCCGCGATCGACTTTGCCCTCTACACCGAGCTAGAAACCCTGCAACCCTGCGGCATTGAAAACCCCGAACCCACCTTCTGGTCAGCCCATGTGCGGGTACATGAACAACGACCGTTTGGGAAAGGGCATCTGAAAATCACCGTGAGTCAGGACAACGAGGATGGCACTCCTCCCCGCAAGTTTCAAGCGGTAGCGTGGCGGTGGGGCGAATATTACCCGCTGCCGTCTCGTTTAGATATTGCTTACCGATTGCGCCGCTCGGAATGGAACGGCGAAATCACCTTAGAACTGGAACTGGTGGGCGTGCGTCCGTCCAGTCATGCCAGTCCCAAAGCTGAATTTGTGTACGACGATCGGTGTTACTCCTGCCGCTTAGTGGAACTGGAAACAGGTCGGCAACTGCGCATCCGTAATGCCCAGGGGAAAGTGCTGGTATTGCAGGAAGGCCAGCGATTTGCCAATTTGCGGCACAGCCCCACCGACGCGATCGACATTGATGTGAGTCAGCCTTATTACTACAAATTAATCAAAGCTGCACTCGCCGCCCTGGAGGCGAATTCTTTGTCATCAGAGACGTAGGCACTGGCGCTCAGGCCAGGAGCGATGAGGAGTACAATTGATAGGCTAAACCTCACCGCTGTTCGTGCCTCAAGGAGTTGTATTGCCGTGAATACTCAAGTTGCCAGTCCCTACGAAGCCAAAACTCAGGAAATTGCACGTCAGTTGATTTCGGCTACCCGCGAAGGGCGATCGCTGTTTGCTCAAATGCGGGATCAGATGCGCTGGGATGACAAGCTGCTGAACTGGACAATGGGCAATCCCGGCTTGAGAGTGCAATTATTTCGCTTCATCGATTGTCTGCCAGCGTTGCGAAGTAAGCCTGAAATTGCGCGTCATTTGCAGGAATATCTGAGCCAGGCGGATGTGGAATTACCGGGCGCATTAAAGGGCATGCTTAACTTTGCCAATCCCGATTCAATGCCGGGACAGATTGCGGCAACCACAGTTTCTACGGCGGTGGAAACGTTGGCACAAAAATATATTTCCGGTGAAACGATGGGGCAGGCCATCAAAACGATCGAACGCTTGCGCAAAGATCGGATGGCTTTCACGGTCGATTTACTGGGTGAAGCGGTAATTACGGAAGTTGAGGCGCAATCTTACCTCGATCGCTACCTGGAACTGATGACCCAACTCACAGAAGCCGCCAAACGCTGGCCCGCAGTCGAACAAATCGATCGGGCGGATGGTGAAGACTTACCCAAAGTGCAAGTATCAGTCAAGCTAACAGCATTTTATTCCCAATTTGATCCAATCGACGAAGCAGGCAGTCAGGCGAAAGTCAGTGATCGCGCCCGAATTTTGTTACGACGGGCCAAAGAACTCGGTGCCGCCGTTCACTTTGATATGGAGCAGCATCAATATAAAGACATCACTCTGACTATTCTAAAACAGTTGCTCTTGGAAGAAGAATTTCGTTCTCGCACTGATATTGGCGTAACCTTACAAGCTTACTTGCGTGATAGTTTGCACGATTTAAAGGATCTGATCGAGTGGGCCAAAGAGCGGGGCACTCCCGTCACGGTGCGGCTGGTAAAAGGAGCTTACTGGGATCAAGAAACAATTAAATCGGTACAAAAGGACTGGCCGCAGCCCGTGTTTAACGACAAAGAATCGACCGATGCCAACTTCGAAGCGATGACACGCCTGTTATTGGAAAATCATCAACATCTTTATGCCGCGATCGGCAGTCATAACGTCCGCTCCCAAGCCCACGCGATCGCCATTGCCGAAGCCTTACAAATTCCGCGCCGGCGGTTCGAATTCCAGGTTCTTTATGGCATGGCCGATAAATTGGGCAAAGCGATCGCCGACAAAGGCTATCGAGTTCGCGTCTATTGTCCCTACGGCGAACTGATTCCGGGGATGTCCTACCTGATTCGGCGCTTGCTCGAAAATACGGCAAACAGTTCCTTCCTGCGGCAAAACCTGGAAGAACGCCCGATCGAAGAATTGCTAGCAGCCCCAACTTTGCAAGCAGCAAGCAGAGAGCAGCAGGCAGCAGGGACAGGGAGCAAAGGAGCAAGGGAGCAAAGGAGTCAGGAGTTAGAATCCCCCCCACTCCCTTTTAC
>Ga0224722_1000541_pt1 | contig 22066 bp, 34 predicted proteins | sample Balambano_FR1_Me_FD_161646 | JGI IMG/M metagenome (GOLD analysis project Ga0224722, IMG submission 161646) | Freshwater sediment microbial communities from Lake Towuti, South Sulawesi, Indonesia - Balambano_FR1_MetaG | ecosystem: Environmental > Aquatic > Freshwater > Lake > Sediment | place... | reverse complement strand
GGGGCGGGGCTGGGCGCCGGGGTTGCGGGCGCACCGCTGCGCTGCTGGCGCAATTGCTGGCGTTCCTCGAAGCGCTGGCGCAGTTCGCCGCGGCAGCCTTCGGAAAGCTGATCGGCCTTTTCGCGAAGGCAGCCGCGCATCTGGGTGCGATCCTGCCCGCACAGCGCCATGATTTCCTCGCGGCATTGCGGCGGCAGCCCGCCGCCGCGCGGCTGTTGCTGGGCAAGGATCGGGCTGGCGACCAGCACCGCGGCGATGCTGCCGATAATCAGGGGTGTATGACGGTTCATCGAAATGGTCCTTCGTGCTTGGGGGTTAGAGTGATGAAAGGCGTTGATGCATAAGGGGTTGCCGCGTTGAGGCCGCCTCAGCCAGCGAACACGCGTTTGAGGAAGGCATCGACCGCCTGGGTCTGGGCGGCGCCTGCTTCGGTGCCGAGTTCGCGGTTCATCCGCCCGTGATCGGTGCCGGTGATCGCGGCCGCCTGCGCGCTCGCACCGGCCTTGGTGAGCGCGGCGATCAGCGCTACGGACTGCGCCTGCGATTCGGCCCGCTCGGCGACATAGAGCGCCAGCCAGTTGGCCGCGTCCCTGCCGCCAACATGGGTCAGCGGCGAGAGCGCCTTGTGCCGCGCCGGATCGCTGCCAAAGACATCGCGGTAAAGCGTCGGCAGCGCCATCGTCGGGCGCGCCACGGCGGGTGCGACATCATAGCCAGCCCCATCAAGCAGCACCACCCCCCGGATTGCGGCAAAGGCGTCGCCTGCATATTGGGGATCGGTCGCGACCAGCGCGGCGAGGTGCGCCCCGGCCGAATGGCCGATGAGCACGATCCGGGCGGGATCGAACCCGCCACTGTCGGCCTGCCCGCGCAGGGCTCGCAGCGCGGCGCCAAGATCGGCAGCCTGCTGTTCCACCGGCGCATCGGGCAGCACCCGATATCCGGCCGAGGCGAAGACATAGCCCTGCGCCTTGAAATGATCGGGCTTGGCCTGAACCAGCTTGTGATTGCCAAAGCTCCACCCCCCGCCGTGGACGAACACCACCAGCGGGGCATCGCCAACGGTATCGTCGGGGGTGAACACATCGACCTGCTGGCGCGGGTGATCGCCATAGATCACGGTGCTGCTGACCCGGGCGCTGGCATAGGCGCCCGGGCCTGCGAGCCCGCCGCCGCGCTGCGCTGCCACCCGGTCGCGCAGGGCAGTGCCGCACGGTTCGGACAGGTCGCCGATCCGCTCGCGCAGGCAGGCTTGCATTCTGGTGCGGTCGGTGCCGCACAGCTTCGCGATTTCGGCACGACATTCGGGCGCCAGCCGCGCCTCGCGCTCTTGGGCAAGGATCGGGGCGGCGAGCGCGACGGCAGTGGCGGCAGCGAAGAGGAAGGTGGCGGCGCGGGTCATGATGGTTCCTGATGCGATGGCATTCGACCATTGCTGAACGGGGCTGGGTGGACAACCCTTCGCACCGGGCGTCCGGGTGCTTGCCTCGCCAGCCCCGAGCGCCTAGGTCCGCGCGGTTTGTGCCCACCAGCCAAAGGAATGAGATGGCCAACGTCACCGTGATCGGCGCCCAGTGGGGAGATGAGGGCAAGGGCAAGATCGTCGACTGGCTGGCGAGCCGCGCCGACGCCGTGGTGCGGTTCCAGGGCGGTCACAATGCCGGCCACACGCTTGTAATCGATGGCAAGACCTACAAGCTCAGCCTGCTGCCATCGGGGATCGTCTCGGGCACGCTTTCGGTGATCGGCAACGGCGTGGTGCTCGATCCCTGGGCGCTGCGTGACGAGGTCGCCAAGGTCGAGGCGCAGGGCGTCACCATCACCGACGATAATCTCGCCGTGGCCGACAATTGCCCGCTGATCTTGCCGCTCCACCGCGATCTCGACGCCTTGCGCGAAACCGCGGCGGGCAAGGGCAAGATCGGCACCACCGGGCGCGGGATTGGCCCGGCCTACGAGGACAAGGTCGGCAGGCGCGCGATCCGGGTGTGCGACCTTGCGCATGTCGACAGCCTCGAAGCGCAGCTCGATCGCCTGTGCGCCCACCACGACGCGCTGCGCGCCGGGTTCGGTCAGCCCCCGGTCGACCGCGCGGCGCTGCTCGACCAATTGCGCGAAATCGCCCCCTTCGTGCTGCGCTTTGCCCAGCCGGTGTGGAAACGGCTCAAAAAAGTGCGCCGCGCGGGCGCGAAAATCCTGTTCGAGGGCGCGCAGGGCGTGCTGCTCGATGTCGATCACGGCACCTATCCCTTCGTCACCAGCTCCAACACGGTGAGCGGCACCTCGGCGAGCGGCAGCGGGCTCGGCCCCAATTCGACCGGCTTCGTGCTCGGGATCGTCAAGGCCTACACCACCCGCGTCGGCAGCGGGCCGTTTCCGACGGAACTCGAAGACAACATCGGCCAAAGGCTGGGTGAGCGCGGGCACGAATTCGGCACGGTCACGGGGCGCAAGCGCCGGGTCGGCTGGTTCGATGCGGTGCTGGTGCGCCAGTCCTGCGCGATCAGCGGGGTGACCGGCATCGCGCTTACCAAGATCGACGTGCTCGACGGGCTCGACAAGGTGTCGATCTGCACCGGATACCGGCTGCGCGGACAGGTTTATGATTACCTTCCCAGCCACGCCGCCGATCAGGCCGGGTGCGAGCCGATCTACGAAGACATGCCCGGCTGGCACGAAAGCACCGCAGGCGCGCGCTCTTATGCCGATCTGCCCGCCAACGCGATCAAGTACATCCAGCGCATCCAGGAACTGATCGAATGCCCGGTCGCGCTGGTCTCGACCTCGCCTGAACGCGACGACACCATCCTGATGCGCGATCCGTTTGTGGATTGATCGGACCCCCGCGGCGGGGTTATCCTGCGGGCTGTGAACCGCCGCGCTCTCCTGCCGCTGCTGGCGCTTGCCGCCTGCGCCGCGCCGCTGCCCAAGGCGGTCGAAGCGCCCGCTGTGCAGCAATTGCCGCTCGCGCGCGAGGCGGCCCGGATCGTGCCCGCGCGGCGCTATGCCCATGTCGATTATCTTCTCATTGACAAATCCGAACGGATGATGGTGGGCTATGCCGAGGGCCAGCCGGTGCGGGTGTGGCGCGGGCTTCAATTCGGCGACCAGCCGCAAGGCCACAAGCGTTTCGAAGGCGATGAACGCACGCCCGAGGGGCGCTATGTGATCGAAGGCCGCAATCCGGGAAGCGCCTTCCACCTCAGCCTCAAAGTGTCCTACCCCAACGCCGCCGACCGCGCCTTTGCCGCCAGCCATGGCCGTTCGCCGGGGGGCAATATCTTCCTGCATGGCCAGCCCAACGGCCTGCCTTTCGGGCGGATGCCGGGCGACTGGACCGATGGCTGCATCGCCTTTTCCAATGCCGAGATCGAGGAATTGTGGCGGATCGTGCCCGATGGCACGGTGATCGAGATCAGACCGTAAACCGCCGGGCGAACGGCATGCATGTTAGATGACAGGACGTTTTGGAGTGGCGTCGAGCGGGTTTTTGCGGGATTGCTCGGGCTTGTGCGGGCGAGAGGTGACTGATTTCCTTGGCCTTCGGCCTAAGTGCCAAAAAATTGGCGATCGCGTTCTGTGTCTAGAGTCATGGCTCATTTAGACGATGGATTGCCACGAGCGGCTGGAGTGGCGCGATCTGATGGATTAAGCCTCTGAGGCGCGGAAATCCGCCATTTATGGGCCTGTAACGGGCCGATGAAAGGCGTCTGAGAGACCCGCGAGACGCCTCTGAACTAGGACACAACTTGGACATTCGCCTGCGGGTGTGTCGATCAGACGAAAACGCGAGGAAATCCGCCGCATTCAGGCTGAAATGGCCTCTTACTTACATTCGTGAAAGTGGGCGCAAATATTGGCACCCAGGAGATTGCAGATCGATGGTTTAAGTGGGACAATAACCAGTCCAAGGGTATCCCACTATGCGCCCATCACGTAACCAACAGATCAACCGTGCGCTTGCCCTCCTGGATCGGGCTATCGCCCTGATCGAGGCGGGGGATAGTGAGCCAGCAAGCCCGATTTCCAATGAACCGATTGTCCCGACTGATATCTCCAGTCGCATTCGCTGCCAATCACCGTACTGGAAGGACGCGCAGGTTCGTTCGGCCATCCTTAGCCTCTACGGGCGATGCTCGATCAATGATGCTTCGGCCATTCTGATTTCGGAGTTCGGGCAGGAACGAGCACCCGGGAGGTCAGCCTTGGGCCGTATCTACGCCGTGATTGCCGAAGCAAGCCTAAAAGCCAAGGCTACAGACCCCCGGCAATGACTTCCTGCAGCTTGTGATTGGCATCTCTACCGGCGCGCATACCGCACCGATCATAGACTGCCGTGAGCCGCTCGATCATGAGCTTTTCATCTCTTTGGCCCATGCGTTTTAGGTCTTCATATGGCAGGTCGAGACCCAATGCAGCGCCGTTGAAGCGCAGCTTGGAGTTTCCCCTGATACTGTAGGCAGCATCGACCGCTTCCGCCTCGAGATTGTTGCAGACGCGCCATTCGTTGGCGAAATAGCCGGCTGTGGCCAGGGCGACAGTGCAGGCGGCAAGCGCTGCAATCATCGGGGGCTTCATAGCTTCCTCTGGACTGCGACGACGCGGCCGATGATCTCGAGCTCGCCGTCATAGGCGGTGAAGGGGGAGACTTCCTTCTTGTCAGACCATACCTCGATGCCGCCGCCGGGAACAGGGCGAAGGCGCTTGATCATGCCGCAATCGGCATAAGTGAGCACCCAGATGCGATCGGCGCTGGTGAGCTGGCGCTGGGCGGTGTCGATCAGGAGCAGATCGCTGTCGTGGAGGGTCGGCTCCATGCTGTCACCGATCCCTTGCGCGAAGAACAGCTTGTCTGGCGCGGATCGGGTGTAGCGGCGCAGCCAGGCGCGGGGGAAGTGGTGGACCTCCTCGGTGATCGGCACGTCGAGATAGGTTGCCCCCATGCCGAAGCTGAGGTCGATCTCGCGGACCGGGACAAGATCGGGCTCATCGAAGCTGGCAAGCGCGGCAGCCCCAGCTCGGGTCCAGCCTGGGAACTTCGGGAAGGCGTCGGCGAGTTTTTCGATAGTGCGCTGGCTGAGGCGTGTGTCGACAATGCCCTTCACGGGCTTCCTCAGGGTTTCGGGGTCGACCTTGGCGCGCTTCGCCACCTCCGTCAGGCTCACGCCCGCGTAATCGACCAACGCAGTGATCAGCGCAGCGTCTTTCTCTACCCCTGGCATACTGCACAGCTAACAAAGACGGTTCCGAACACGTAGCCGAGAAATCTCCGTTTACAGTGCGAGAAATCTCGGATATGCGCCTGGTCATGGACCAGCAAACCATCGTTCAAGACATCGCGCGGCGCGCCAAAGCGTCGCGGATATCCATCGCCGAGCTCTGCCGCCGTGCGGGCATCCATCAGGACACCTTCCACAACTGGAAGAAGACCGAGCGGAACCCGAACCCACCCGGCGCGAATCTGCATTCGATCGGGGCGCTCTATCGCGAGCTCGACAAGATCGACGCCGAGGATGCTGCGCGGCTCTCCGGTCGCGGGAAGGCGGTGGCGGCGTGAGGGTTTCACCGTTTCACGAGAAGCTGGCCGATGTCGGCTTCGCGGACTCCAATGTCGTGCGGCTGACGCTGCGGGCGATCCGCGTGAAAGCAGCGGTCGCGCAGACGCGCGCATCAGTCGAGGCACTTGCGCACCTCATCGACCAGCAGCGCAAGCCGCTGGCCAGCGATGGGGCGGCCATTGGCGATCAGCGCGTCGGCCTGCCCCGCGGCGATCAACAGAGTGGCATCGAGCGCGGGCCGGTCGGCGGTGCCGAGGGCCACGCATTGCGCGAGGACGAGCTGCTGGAGGGCGTAAAGCTGGTCGCGCAGCTGCTCGATCGAATTGAGACCGGCATTCGGCATGGGCTGTTCTCCTGTGCGAGTGACGAGGAGGCTAACCGGACCGCGCTTGCTCCGCACCGTCTATGTGGGGGTGCGAAATGAACGCTGGTTCGAACGGGCGCCCGCTGCTGACCAGCGCCGCCGTGCTGGAGCTTTCGCCCACCGACGTTTTGATCCCCAACCGGATCGGTTTCCTGCACGAGGACAAGGCTGCGGCGCTTGGCCGTCTGATGGCCGTCGATGGCCAGCGCGACCCGATCAAGGTGGCGCGCAACCTGCCGAGCAAGTCGATCGAGGCTGTTGTTGCCGAGGGCAAGAAGCCTTGGCGGCTTGTCACCGGCATGCACCGCCTGATGGGCGCGACCTATGAATGCATCACGGTCTTCGCGATCGAGGTGAAGGGCAAGCCCGAAGACCTCGCCGATCTGGAGGCCTCGGAGAATCGCCACCGTCGCCCGCTGGGGCTGATCGAGCGCGCCAAGTTCACCGCCGCACTGGTGACCGCCGCGCAGGAGCGGATCGCGCGGGCGCACGGCAACCTCGACCAATACCAGCGCGGCGCGAAGGCTCGCTGGGACCGCGTGAAGCACTTCGAAGAGACCGCTGAGGCGGCTCTAAGGGAAGAGACCGAAGATGCTTGTGCCACGATGGCACAAGCATACGGGTGGGAGGAATCGGTCGGCGAAGCGCTCGATATGTCGCGCCGCACGATCCACCGTGATCTGGCACTTTCGCGCCTTGTCATCGAGCCGTTCCCCGACCTTGCAGAGGCGCTCGCGAAGCACCCGGTCGCGGGGAACAACGGCAGCCAGCTAAAGGCTATCTGCGACCTCAAGGATGAGGGCATCCGCCGCAAGGTGATCGAGGCGCTGCTCGCCGATCACGAGATCGGGGTCGAGGACGCGAAGATCGCGGTCGGCGTCGGGGCGGCGGTGCCGCTCGCCACGCCGTTGGCGCACCAGAAGCACTACAACGCGATCACCGGCGCGTGGTCGCGGCTCAGCCTCGACCAGAAGCGGCAGTTCGTCCCGAAACTCGCCTCGATGCTCACGCCCGAGATGAAGCGCGCGCTGCGCGACCGGCTCAACGAGGAGCTGGGCGAGTGAGGGGCGAAATCTCATCCGGCCGGCATTCGAAGCGCCACCCGCTCGACTGGTATGTTGACGAGTTCTGGTGCGCCGAGCAGCTCGCGCTCGCGCTCGAGGACTTCGCAGCTGAGCGCGCGTGGGACTTGTGTATCTGGGATCCGTGCTGCGGGATGGGCAACACCCTGCTCGCCGCGCACGACCGGAACTTCATCACCTACGGATCGGACCTCGTCGAGAACGTCGCCTACCAGAATTTCGGTGGCGGCGCGCCGATGATCTTCAACCAGCGCGACTTCCTCGAAACCAAGGCCGCGCCGGTTCCCTGCAGCCTGATCTTCAACCCGCCCTATAGCTACCGGAAAGGCATCCTTGAGGCCTTCGTCCGCCACGCGCTGACCCTCACCTCGCTTCGGGTCTGCACCCTTGTGCCGAGCAAGTGGCTCGCTGCGCAGGCGCGTTACCAGCTGTTCAGCGATCATCCGCCGCAGGCGGTGCTGCACCTGTGCCAGCGTCCCTCGATGCCGCCGGGCGACCTGATCGATGCGATGGGCAAGCGGGCCTTTCGCGGGGGCATGATCGATTACTGCTGGATCGTGTGGGACGTGAAGTGCCCGACCCCGCGCGGCCAGACGCGCACGATCTGGCTGCCGCCGCTGGCCCGCAATTCCGAAATCCTGTCACTTGAGGAGGCCCCGTCATGCGGGACACGTTGATCGACTGCGCACTCGCGCTGATGGTTGTCGCCATCATTGCGCCCGGAGTGATCTGGTGGGTGATGATCCTGTGGGGGATTGTTCAGTGACGACGATCCCCGCCCGCCAGCAGGACGCGCTGCGTTTCATCATCGGCTTTTTGCAGGTGCACGGCCATGGCCCGAGCTATCGCGAGATTGGCGACGGCCTGGGGCTTGGCAGCAAGCATTCGGTTCACCGGCTGATCGAGCAGCTAGAGAAGGGCGGGCACGTGCGTCGCCTACCCCGGCGCGAGCGATCAATCCGGGTGCTGACCCAGCTGCCGATCCCGCGCGGACCGGATGGCGAGCCGCTGTATTTCGTGCGCGCCGGAGGGCTGGCGGCATGATGACCCTGACCGCCCGCCAGCAGGAGGCCCTGCGCTTTATCGCCGGGTTCAAGGAAAGCCTCGGCGTCGCGCCGACGCTGCGCGAGATCGCCGATGGCCTGGGCCTGAAGGGCCAGACCGCCTTCACCGCTGACTGGCTGGTCCGCAGCCTTGAGGAACGCGGCGCGATCCGCGTCACCCCCAATGTCAGCCGTGGCATCGATGTGCTGGCACCTATCGCAATTCCGCGCGCCCCCGATGGTGAGCCGCTGCACTTCGTGCGGATTGAGGGCTAGACTGATGGGCCTCTATCCAACCGAGGCGGCGGTGCTTGACCGGCACGATCGCGGCGAAACCATCGACCAGATCACCCGGGCCACCGGCTTCCGGCGCGAGACGGTGTCCAACATCGTGCAGCGGTTCCATGTCAACCTCGCCCAGGACGCGAGGGCCGAGGATGCCGTTCGCACCCAGACCACCCGCCTCGGCGAGCTGGTGCGGCAGGCGGGAGGGCACCGCTGATGTCCAACCTGACCCCCGGTGAACAGGCAGTGATGGCGCGCTTCGATCTTGGCTGGCCTGAGGCCGATATCGCCGCCGAGTTCGGAATCTCGGTCGCCCGGGCGCAGGCGATCATCTCCACCTTCGACGAAAATCCGGCGCACGATCGCCACCGCGAGGCGCTGGTGAAGCGCGGCTCGCGGCGGCTGCTCGCGCGCCTGCAGGCTGAGGAGGACACCGCTGATGCCCCGTTTTGCCAGCAAGGCCGAATACTACCGCCACCATCGCAAGGTGATGCTGCTGGCGATGGAGCTGGGCGTCACGCCGATCGAGGCCGAGGCGCGGATGAAGGCGGCCGAGGCGCGCGAGGCGCACCGTGCGAAGATGGCCCGCCGCGGCCTGCGCTCGGCCCTGCAGCCGCTCAGCCTGCGGCCTGAGGAGCAGCCCGCGCCGACCTTCGACGACTTCGACGCCCGCTGGATGATGAGGAACTGAGGAGAACGATCATGGCCTTTGAGAACATCGACTGCATCAAGCCGACCGCTGCCGCCAACCCCATCCCGATCGACGGCGTCCGGGTGTCGCCGCGGGTGATCAACCTCAAGAAGGCTGGGCGCACCATCCGCTTTATCCGGATCGTCATCGGATCGGGCCTCGCCCGCAAGCTGTCGCTTCACCAGGACAATCACAACGTCCGCCTGCTGTTCGGCACTGGCAATGATGCGGGCAAGATCAAGATCTTGGTCGACAACACCAGCGGCAAGTTCGCCGCAAATAAGGCGAAGAAGGGCAGCTATTCGCTCACCATCAACGAGGACACGGCGGACGGCCTGTTTTCAATGGAGTTCGAGCCGTTCGACCGCAAGAACCTCGAGGCGATCCGGCCTGTCGATGGTCGGCCCATGCACGTGGTGTTTGCCGCCACCGATGCGATGCTGGCGGTCGAAGACTGAGAGCGGGCAGGTGACTGAAATCTTCCTCACCTGGCACGCGATCCAGCGTTACCGCGAGCGGGTGGCCGATGTGCCGGCCGCCGCGATCTGGCTGGCGCTGGATATCCCGGCGATTCGCATCGCGATCGAGTTCGGCGCGCGCTTCGTGCGCCTGCCGGGCGGGCAGCGGGTGGTGCTGGACAAGAACCACGTGATCACGATCCTGCCGCGCGATTTCTGCACCCGACGGCTCGATCTGCGCCGCGATCCCCTGTTCGACGACGCGGAGGCCCCGGCCTCAAGCAGCGAAGCGGTAGGCGACTAGAATGCCCAAGGCTAAGCCTCATCCGGGCCAGCTGCCCTTCGACTTCGCAGCGCCCGCGCCTTCCAAGGGCGTGGCCGAGCTGGCGGGCCTCGAACGGCAGATTGCCGAGCTGGTCGGCCGCGTGCTTGCCAGCGATCCGCGCCCGCGCGAGGTGATCGCGGCGGAGATGAGCGTGCTGCTCGACGACACGGTCAGCAAGGCCATGCTCGATGCCTATTCGAGCGGTGCGCGACCCGATCACAAGGTGCCCGCCTCGCGCCTGTTCGCGCTGCTGGTGGTGACCGACCGGCAGGACCTGCTCGATCCGATCATGCGCAAGCTCGGCGCGGCCCTGCTGGTCGGCGACGAGGTCAAGACCGCGCGCCTCGGCCAGATCGAGACACTAATGAGCCAGTTGAAGGACGAGCAGCGCCGCCTGCGCAACGAAGCAACCCCGATCCGTGAAGGTTGTGAACAATGAGCGTACTCGCAGCGCATCAGGTGCCGTTCGAAGATGACGCCTGGTTCACCGCCAGTGAGCTGGAGACGCTCGGCCTGCCCGGGCTGCCGGGCGACAAGCGCTCGATCAAGCGCCGCGCCGCAACCGAACGCTGGGCCTCGCGCCTGGGCCGCGACAATCGCCCGCTGGTGCGCCAGCGCGCCGGGCGGGGCGGCGGGGTGGAATTCCACTGCAGCCTGCTGCCCGGCGAGGCACGCATCGCGCTGGCGCAATCCGACGAAATCCGGCTGCGCCCGATCGCGGTGGCCGAACAGACCACCGCCTGGGGCTGGTTCGACAAGCAGAGCGCCAAGGTAAAGGCCGAAGCGCAGCGTCGCCTCGATATCGTCAATGCGATCGAGCTGCTGTGCGAAGCCGGCGCAACCCGCAGCAGCGCGGTGGCCGATGCCTCGGACACGCACGGTGTCGGCCGATCGACCTTGTGGAACTGGCTGCGCGCAGTCGAGGGCATCCCCCGGACCGACTGGCTGCCCGCGCTTGCCCCGCGCCGCCAGGGCGGCGGGGCCGAGGCCGAAATCCACTCGGATCTGTGGAAGGCCTTCATCAGCGATTACCTGCGCCCCAGCGCGCCGACGCTGACCAGCTGCTACTACCGCGTCCAGCGGATGGCGCAGCAGCGCGGCATCTTCATGGCGTCCGAGCGCACCTTCAGGCGGCGGGTGGAGCGGGAATATCCCGCCGCCGTGCTGACCCTGAAGCGCGAGGGCGAAGAGGCGCTGCGCCGCTCGACCCCCGCGCAGCGCCGCACGGTGGAAGAGCTGCGGGCGCTCGAATGCGTCAATATCGACGGGCACAAGTTAGATGTCTTCGTGAAAACCGCCGACGGCCGCGTGGTGCGCCCGATCATGGTGGCAATCCAGGACATCTACAGCCGCAAGCTGCTCGCCTGGCGCGTCGGGACCGAGGAAAGCGCGATCCAGACCCGGCTCGCCTTCGCCGACTGCTTTCGCAACTTCGGCATCCCTGCCGCCTGCGTGCTGGATAACGGCCGGGCCTTCGCCTCCAAATGGATCACCGGCGGGGCGAAGAGCCGCTTCCGCTTCAAGATCCGCCCAGAGGAGCCCACCGGCCTGCTGACCGGTCTGGGCGTGAAGATCCACTGGGCGATGCCGTTCCGCGGCCAGTCCAAGCCGATCGAGCGCGCTTTCCGCGATCTGTGCGATTCCATCGCCAAGCATCCCGCGTGCGAGGGCGCCTATACCGGCAACAGCCCGATGGCGAAGCCCGAGAACTACGGCAGCAAGGCGGTGGCGTGGGACCGCTTCGTGGCGCTGGTGGACGAGGAGATCGCCGCGCACAACGCCCGCCCGGGTCGCCGCACGCAGACCGCGCTGGGGCGCAGTTTCGATGATGTGTTCTTCGAAAGCTACGCCGCCAGCCCGATCGGCAAGGCCACGCCGGAGCAGCTGCGGATGGCGCTGCTCGCGGCCGACCAGAAGCTGATCAACCGCCAGACCGGCGAGATCGAGCTGCATGGCAACCGCTACTGGCACCCCGAGCTTTCGAGCCGCCGGGGCGAGCGGGTGACGGTGCGCTTCGATCCCGACAACCTGCACGCCGAGGTGCATGTCTACGATTTCGAGGGCCGCTACATCGCCGCCGCCGATGTGATTGCCGACACCGGCTTCCACGATGCCGCCGGGGCCAGGGAAGCGGCCAAGCGCACCGCCGATTTCAAGAAGGCAACCAAGGCGCAGGCCGCCGCTGCCGATCTCATCGCGCCCGATCAGTTGGCCGATCTGCAGGCGGGCGTCCTGCCCGCGCCGTCCCCGCGCGCCGGTGCGGTCCGCCCGGTGCGGCCGCACGGCACCGCAGTGGGCCTGCCCCGGCCTGAAACCAATCCCTCATCCGCCGAGCCCACGCCGCTGAGCACGCTCGAACGGATGCGCATCGGCCGCGCGAAGATCGCGGCTGCCAACAACTGATCCGACAACAACAGGAGAGCAAGGGATCATGATCAACGTGAAGGATCTGCCGGTCGACGTCGAGGAGATGCGCTTCTGGCTCAACAGCTACCGCGAGCTCAGCGATCCGCCGATGCCGTGGAGCCAGCTGGCGAAGGAATCGGGCATCGCGCTCGGCACCATCACCACCTTCGCCGCCGGCACTTACGGCGCGAGGGACGGGGGCAGCAACGTGGCCCGCAAGGTGTTCCAGTTCCGCCAGATGGTCGAGGCGCAGACGATGCGCCAGTCGCAGCTGCCCACCAACCCGGGCTATTTCGACACCCGCACTTCGCTGCGGATGATGGACCTGCTGGAGATTGCGCATTCGGGCCGGATCACTGTCGTCGGCACCGGCCCGGGCACCGGCAAGACCTTCACGATGGACGAATATGCCGATCGCGCCGCATCGGTCTGGCGGGCAACGATGAGCCCTGCCACCGGCAGCCTGCTGGCCATGACCAAATCGGTGCTGGCCGCGCTGGGCGTCGAGCCGCGCTACCTTTCCAAGGCCGATGCGGCCGCGATGGTCACCACGCGGATCAGCGGCCGCAAGGGCCTGCTGGTGATCGATGAAGGCAACTGGCTGACGCTCGAATCGATCGAGCAGCTGCGTAACTGGCACGACATCACCGGCGTCGGCATCTGCATCTTCGGCAACGAACAGCTGATCCAGACGATCAAGACCGGGCCGAAGCGCGATCAGCTCGCCCGGCTGCTCAGCCGCATCGCCAACATGCACGAACAGCGCACCCCGCTGCCCGAGGATGTTGCCGCTTTCTGTGACGCCTGGGGGATCGAGCAGCCGGACATTCGGCGCTACCTCCAGAACATCGCGCTGACGCCCGACAGCGGCGGCCTGCGCGAATGCAAGCAGCTGATCGAGGCGGCGACGATTCTGGCGGTGGCCGAGGATCGCGGCCTGTCGATCGCCGACCTGCGCGACGCCCAGCGCGAACGCGCCACGCGGTGGATCCGGGCATGAGCGCGCCTCGCAAGCCTCGCACCGAGGCCGACATGACTGCCGCCGAGCTGGTCGATCTTGCGTTCGACTACGCCGAAGACCTGGCATTCTTCAGCGCAGCGGACTGCCTGCGCGCTGCGGCCGACAAGCTCCAGGCCAAGGGCGAAAAGCTGCATCGTGATCTGGGGATCGGGAAGTATCACTAATGATCCGCCTCCTCGCCCTCTGCCGCTACACCGCCCGCGCGCTCGATGCCGCGCGCGGTCCCGGCACCGCCCGATCCGAAGCAATCGGGATGGTCGTCACCCTCAGCCTGTTCGCAATCGTCGCGATTGGGCTGGCCGCCATCACTGGAGACGCCTGATGAGCCTTGCCCTCCACACCAACGCCGCGCCGGCGCAGTTCGATCGTTCGGCCACCCGCCGCCGCGCGATGCTGGCGAAGATCCATGTCGCCAGAAAGCAGCTGCAGCTGGACGAGGACGACTATCGCCAGATCCTGCTCGATGAAACCGGCCGCACCAGCGCAGGCGACTGCACCGAGGCCGAGCTGGAGCGGGCGCTCAAGCGGTTCGAGGCCAAGGGCTTCAAGCCGCTGCCCAAGGCGGGCGGGGCGCAGGGGGCAGGCCGCCCGGCGCAGCATCCCGTCGCCCGCAAGGCGCGGGCGCTGTGGATCAGCCTTTATCACCTTGGCGCGGTGCGCAGCCCCGATGAAAAGGCGCTGGAGGCCTTCGCCAAGCGCCAGCTCGGCTGCGAGCGGCTGGTCTGGGCCAACCAGTCGCACGGCTACCGCCTGATCGAGGCGCTGAAGGCGATGGCCGCGCGGCATGGTTGGCCGCAGGTCGATGCCAACGGCAATGCCTGGACAGTGATGAAGCTCAAGGAAAACCTGTGCCAGGCGATCCTCTGGAAGCTCAAAGGAGCTGACGTGATCCCGGCCGACTGGACGATCGATATCGCCGCCTTCCGGCTTTGCGGCATAGAGCCGGGCGCGAATGGCCCGATCACCGCCGAAGGTTACGACACCATCGCCAATGCCCTGGGCAAAAAGCTGCGCGCAGCGGGGGGTGGGAAGTGAACGCGCGCACCTGCTTCGATCGCCCCGCGCCGCTGTGCTACCACGAGGGCGAGACCAACCGCTGTCCGCAGTGCGGCAGCAAGGGCTGGCATGTCGGCCGCACCACCGCCGAATGCAGCCACTGCAGCCACCCGCTGCCGCTGGCGCAGGCCGTTATCACCGGCTGATGACCCAGCCCGCCGATCCCCTCCCGCAGGTGCTTGCCGATATCGTCCGGATCGCGGGCGAGGAAGCGGCGCGCCGGGTGGCGGATGCGGTCGGCGGGACGCAGGTCTACATCCCGCCCGCCCCCGGCGCCGATCACTGGCTCAGCCAGCTGGTCGGGCTGGAGGCGGCAGGCCGGATCGCCGATCACTTCACCGCCGGGGTCGGCCCGCTGCGGCTGGAAATCCCGCTCGGCGATGTCGGCTTCATCGCCAGCGCGCAGGCCCGCTGCGATGCGATGCTGCTGGCCGGACGCAGCGAACGTGACATCGCGCTCGCGCTCAGATACACGATCCGCACGGTCCGCCGCCGCCGTGCCCGGCTGAAAGAGCTGGCCGATACGCGGCAGGGCGACCTGTTCAAAAGCTGACAGCCGGACAGGTGTCCGGGGCGCGGTAACCCCTGATTTGCCCCATCCAACGGCGGCTATGACCACCGCGCTTCTCTCCGAACGGATCCTGCTCGAAGTCGCCGAGCACGAAGGCCTCGTGCTCGAAGCCTACAAGTGCAGCGCCGGCGTGCTCACCTGGGGCTTTGGCGTCACCAACGCCAGCGGCCACCGGGTCGAGCGCTACGACACCACCCGGGGCGGGCAGCGATCGAGCATCGAGCGCGCCGTCGAGGTGTTCGAATGGCTGCTGCGCACCAAATACCTGCCGCAGGTGCAGGCCGCCTTCCGCGGGCGCGCGCTGTCCGAGGCGCAGCTGGCCGCCGCGCTGAGCTTCCACTGGAACACCGGCGCGATCGGGCAGGCCGACTGGGTGCAGTCCTTTCTGCTCGGCCGCCGCGAAAAGGCGTGGACCGAGTTCCTGCACTGGTCCCGCCCGCGCGAGATCATCCCGCGCCGCAAGGCCGAGCGCGCGCTGTTCTTCGACGGGCGCTGGTCGCATGACGGCGTCGTCACGATCTACGACCGGGTCAATCCGAACGGGCCGCGCAATCCCGTCTGGCGCAGCGCACGCGAGATCGACATCAAGGATGAAGTCCGCGCCGCGCTGCGCAAGGCTGCGGGTGCGGCATGACCTGGGCGATCCTGAAAATCTTCCTCTCAGGCATGATCGAGGACGTTCTGAGAGGCCTCTCAGCGGGCGGTAAGTGGCTCGCCAGCGACTGGCGCAACCTCGCCCTCGCGATCGTCGTCCCGGCCTTGCTCTGGTCGCAGCTTGTCACCGTCCCCGGCCTGCGCGCCGATCTTGCCGAGACCGAGGCCAGCCTTGCCGCCGAACAGGCTGCGCACCTCGGCACCGTCAATGCTTTCCTCGCTGCCTCGAAGCAGGCTCAAAAAGAGGCCGAGGCCAATGCCCAGCGGGTCGCCCGCGAACAGGAGACCATCACCGATGCGATCACCTCTGACTACCGCAGCGATCTTGCTGCCCTGCGCGCTCGCTTTGACCGCCTGCGGGCAGGAACGGCCCGAACCGATCCCGGCCGTGCCGACGCAGCTGGTCTGTCCGGCCTTCCCGACCCCGCCGGCCGAGCTGATGCGCCCACCGGTGAAGACCGACTTCCTGCCACCGGAGGCCTCGCCCTCGACGACGCGCTGATCGCATCTGAGCAGGCGCTGCAGCTGCAGGCGCTGATCGACTGGGTGAACGCCCAGTCCGCCGTCCGCTTCGTTCCCGAAGAGCCGCGGTGATGGATTTCGGCGAGCGCGGGCTGGAGTGGGCCGAGGCCTTCGAGCAGCTGTCGAAGGAATCGGCGGTCCGTCGCATCCAGGGCAACCTCAACGGGCTGGGCGAGGAGTTCTGCATCAGCTGCGGCGAGCGGATCGAGGAAGCGCGCCGCATAGCGCTGCCCTCGGCCAGGCGCTGCGCGCCCTGCCAGGCCGATTTCGAGCGGAGGCGGTGATGAGCCCCGAGCCCCTGTCCTTCGCCAAGTTCCTCAGTCTCTGGCTGCCGACGCTCGCCGTCGCGGTGGTGGTGCCTGATGTGGAAACCCCGCTTGGCGATCGCTTCCTGATCGATGCCTGGGGCCTGCCGATCCCGGTGGTCACCTGCGTCCTGGGCGCGATCGGCATCATCGCCGCGCGGCCCTTCACCATGCGGGCCGAGGCCGATCTCGGCTGGAAGCTGCGCCTGCTGGTCAGCTTCATCATGCTGGTTCTGGTCCAGCTTTGGATCATCGAGAGCCGCCCCGGGTGGCTGTTCGCCTTTGTCGTCGCCATCGGCCTCGGCTTTTCCGGCTTCTCACTGCTCGAGCTGTTCGGCCAGCAGGTGAAAGATTTCCTGCGCCGCGCCTTCGAAGCGGCCAGCAACACGATCAAGGGCCCCCCGCAATGAGTTCCGGCAACTTCCTCGAGCTGGCGATCATCGCCTTCATCGTCATCGGCATCACGATCGCAGCGTGGCGCGGCGGGGCGAAGAACCCGGTCGGCACCGGCGGGCTGGACAGGAAGATCAACGCCCTTTCGGGCGAGGTGAAGGCCGTCAACGAGAAGGTCGGTGATCTGGTTTCGCGGGTCGAGAAGATCGAGGGCGACACAGCCAGCGCGGCCGACATCAAGCGGCTGGAGAAGGCGATCGACCGGCTGGCCAACAAGCAGGCCGATCACGAATCCCGCCAGCGTGCGCTGGCCGACAAGCAGTCCGAGCACGCCGCGATCTCGGCCGGGACCGCCGCCAAGGTCGATCACATCGACCGCAACCTGACGCTGATCATGTCCGTCGTCGTGCCGAAGGGGATGGAGAAATGAGCCTGAAGGCCAACCTTGCTGAAGCCATCGCCCGCGAGGCGCGGCTGCGCATCTTGAGGGTGCTGGCCGAGCAGACCGATGGCAGCCTGTCCGATCTGCTGCTGAAGCGGACGCTAGACTATTTCGGCTACCGCCGCGATCGCGACTGGGTGCGCACCCAGATGAGGAAGCTCGAGGCGCTGGGCGCGGTGACCCTGACCGAGGCCGAGGACGTCATCTTCGCCACGCTTGTGCCCGCCGGCCGCGATCATCTGGAAGAGCGCAGCGTGCTGGAGGGCGTGCTGCGCCCGGCCGAGGCGCGCTGAGATGCCGCGCATGCGCAAGCGTCAGGAGGGCCGCGGGCACCTGTCGTCGATCGACATGTTGCCCGACGAGGCCGAGGCCGCCATCGTCTGGGCCAACGATGCGCTGCGCGAGCGCAAGCTGCCCAGCGCGGTGATCCTTGCCGAGTTCAACGAGAAGCTCGCCGACGTCGGCATCGAGCCAATCAGCAAGAGCGCCTGGGGCCGCTACGCGGTGAGGAAGGCGATCCAGTTCCGCCGCCTCGACGAAATCCAGCGGATGGGCGGCGAGCTCGCCCGGACGATGGACGCCAAGGCTCCCGACGAGGTCACGGTCGCTGTCGCCGAGCTGGTGAAGGTCGCGGCGTTCGAAATCCTCGAAGAGGGTGAAGTCTCGACCTCGGGCCTGATGCAGATCAGCCGCGCGCTGCAATCGGCGGTGTCGGCCCAGAAGACCAGCGCCGAGTACCGCGAGCGTCTGGAGAAGGAAGTGCAGGCCCGGCTTGCCGAGGCGGCCAAGCAGGCGGGCGAGATCGGCAAGAAGAAGGGCGTCTCGCCCGAGGCGCTGGCCGAGATCAACCGCGCGCTGATGGGGCAGGGCTGATGGGCGAGATGCTTTCCCCGATCTTGCGCCGCATGGAGCCTAATCGGGTCGCCTTCTGGTGCCCCGGGTGCAAGGAAATCCACCACATCCCGGTCAGCGCCCAGCGCGATCCGGGCAGGGCTTGGAGCTACAATGGCGATCCCGAGCGCCCGACTTTCACGCCGTCCATCCTGATCCGCTCGGGCCATTACGTGCCCGGTTGTCAGGCGCCGGAGTGCTGGTGCAGCAGCAAGGATGAGGATGGCGAGGATTGGCCCTTCGGGTGCTCGGTCTGCCACACCTTCGTGACCGACGGTCAGATCCAGTTCCTCGGTGACTGCACCCATGCGCTTGCGGGCCAGACCGTTCCGCTGCCGCCTTTCCCGGAGCCGAGCGATGGGTAACGCCAAGTGCATCCCCGCGGCGCCCGGCGCGATCTTCCTTCCCTATCAGGCGCGCTGGATCGAGGACGATTCGCAGCTGAAGCTGATGGAGAAGGGCCGCCAGATCGGCCTTAGCTGGGCGACCGCCTACGCCACCGTCTCGCGCACCGCGCTTGTGACCGCGCGCTTCGATCAGTGGATCAGCTCGCGCGACGATATCCAGGCGCAGCTGTTCCTCGAGGATTGCAAGTTCTGGGCGGGCAACCTGTCGATCGCGGCCGAGGACCTCGGCGAGATCGTGCTCGACCCGCGCGACCGGCAGACGTCCTACACGCTGCGCTTCGCCAACGGGAAGCGGATCAATTCGATGAGCTCCAACCCGAACGCGCAGGCGGGCAAGCGCGGCGGGCGCGTGCTCGACGAGTTCGCGCTCCACCCCGATCCGCGCAAGCTCTGGGCGATCGCCTATCCCGGCATCACCTGGGGCGGCTCGATGGAGGTGATCAGCACCCATCGCGGCAGCGCCAACTTCTTCAACCAGTTGGTCCGCGAGATCAAGGAACAGGGCAATCCCAAGGGCATCAGCCTGCACACCGTCACCCTGCAGGATGCGCTCGATCAGGGCTTCCTCTACAAGCTCCAGCAGTCGATCCCGGCGGACGATGAAAAGCAGGCGATGGACGAGGCCGCCTATTTCGATTTCGTGCGCAAGGGCGCGGCCGACGAGGAGAGCTTCCAGCAGGAATATATGTGCCGGCCGGCGGATGATGATGCCGCGTTCCTCGAATATGATCTGATCGCCCGCAGCGAATATCCCGAGGGCACAGACTGGCAGCAGATCGAGGGCGGCACGCTGTTTGCCGGCATCGATATCGGCCGCAAGAAGGACCTCACGGTGATCTGGGTGGTCGAGAAGCTGGGCGACGTGTTCTACACCCGCCACATCGAAGCTCTGCAGAACATGACCAAGCCCGATCAGGAAAAGGTCATCTGGCCGTGGATCGCCCGCGTGCTAGAATGCGGCGGCCGGGTGGCGATCGACAACACCGGCCTCGGCATCGGCTGGGTGGACGATGCGCAAGGCAAATTCGGCAAATACCGGGTCGAAGGGGTCAACTTCACCGCGCAGTCGAAGGAGGCGCTGGCCTACCCGGTGCGCGGCACGATGGAGGACCGCCGCCTCAGGATCCCGCACGATGGCAAGATCCGCAGCGATCTGCGCAGCGTCACCAAGCAGGTCACCGGTGCCGGCAACATCCGCTTCACCGCCGAACGCACGCCCGATGGCCACGCCGACCGCTTCTGGGCGCTGGCACTGGCGATCCATGCCGGCAGCGACAGCAAGTCCGCGCCGTGGCGGCCGCTCGCCGGGATCACGCCGACGCCTGCGCCCGGCGTCCTTGACCTCGATGCAAACTGGATCCCGGCATGAAGACTGGCACGCATAATCTTGGAGGCAACGCCTTTGCCGACACCACGCTGGTGACCGTCAGCAGCGGATCGGTGCTGATCCGGCAAGCCGGAAAGGGACGCCAGCACCAGATCACCCTGTCCGCCAACCAGATCGCGCTGCTGAAGGAGCTGCTGGCATGACGCCTTCCCCCAATACCGGCGGCAACTTCATCACCAAGGCGCTCGCCCGCGTCAGCAGCTCGCTGACCACGATGCGCCACGCCGCGCAGTCGCTGTTCTTCGGCGGGCTGCTGCGCCGCACCCGGTTCGACTATGCCCGCGAGGTCGGCGACATGCTCGACGCCTCGGTCGTCATGGCCCCGGTGATGTGGCTCCAGCGGGCGCTGCCAGAGGCGACGCTGGCGATGCGCGAGCGCAAGCAGGGCGGCAAGCTCGAGCAGGTCGAGGAGCATCCGCTGCTCGATCTGATCCGCCACCCCAACCCGCATTATGGAGACATCGCGCTGTGGAACGGGGTGATCGCCGATTTCTGCATCTGGGGCGATGCCTATCTGGTCAAGGTCCGAGATCTGGCCGGGACCGTGCGCGAGCTGTGGTATGTGCCGCAATTCATGATCGAGCCGAAGGCGGGGCTCGATGGCAGCCAGTTCCTGTCGCACTATGAATATTCGCCCGGCACCGGTTACGGTCGGCTCTACCTCGATCCTGCCGATGTCGTGCACTTTCGGAACGGGCTCAATCCCCGCGATCTGCGGCGCGGCTATGCCCCGATGCGCAGCGTGATCCGCGAAATCTTTGCCGACATAGAAAGCAGCAACTTCGTCGCCAGCCTGCTGCGCAACATGGGCGTGCCCGGCGTGGTGATCAGCCCCAAGGCCGGATCGATGGCCAGCACCGATGATGTCGAGGCGACCAAAACGTGGTTCCAGCAGACCTTCAGCGGCGACGGGCGCGGCGGCACGCTGGTGATGGGCGCGCCGACCGATGTGCAGCCCTATGGTTTCAACCCGCAGCAGATGAACCTGTCAGAGGCACGTGATGTGGCCGAGGAACGGGTTTGCGCGGCGCTGGGCATCCCGTCCGCTGTCGTCGGCTTCGGCGCGGGGCTCCAGTCTACCAAGGTCGGCGCGACGATGGAGGAGATGCGCAAGCTCGCCTGGCACAACGGCGTGCTGCCGCTGGGCCGCGCCCTTGCCGACGAGCTGCAGCGCAGCCTGCTGCCCGATTTCGAAAAGCCCGGCAGAGGAAAACTCCCCCTTGAGCTGTTCTGGGACACCGATGAAGTGCTCGCCCTGCAGGAGGACGAAAACCGCCAGACCGAACGCAAGCTGAAGGAGTTCGAGGCAGGCGCGATCACGCTTTACGATTACCTGGTCGAAACCGGCCGCGAGGCGGACGAGAGCCACAAGTATTACCTGCGCCCGATCGCCAAGCTCGAGGTGCCCCTGGCGGAGGCAGGAAAGCCGCGCGAGATGCGCGGCCTGCCCGAGCCCGACCCCCAGCTGGCGTCGCCTGCCAAGGCGCTGCCCGAGCCTGAGGCCAAGAACCTGCCCGAGGACTGGCTGCCGGCCGGTGCGCGCGATGCGGACGAGGCGACGATCGCGCGCAGCCAGCGGATCGCCCTGCGCCTGTTCCGCGAAGCGCGCGCGCAGGCGGAGGCCTTCAACGCCGTATTGCTGCCGCTGTTCGCCGAGTGGGGCGACACCGCCGAAAGGGTCGCAGAGCAGGTGCTGAGTGCGCGGGGCTGGGAACCCAAGTCGAAGGTCTTCACCAAGAACGATGACCTCATCAAGCAGATCATCGACCTGCTCAACCTCGAGGCCTGGGAGCAGGGCCTCTCGTCCCGCTACCAGGCGCAGTACGTCGCGATCGCGCGCAAGACGGCCGAGGTGCTGCAGGAAGCAGGCTTTGGCACCGGCCTGCCCGATCCGGTGCTGCGTGAGATCGTGGCGGCCGGCGGCCGCCGTGCCGGGGTGATAGACCTGTCGGGCCAGACCCGCGATGCGGTCTTCACCGCGCTGGCCGAGGGGCTGGAGGAAGGCGAGGGCATCCGCGCGCTCGCCAACCGCATCGCCAACCAGGTCGAAGGCGGGATCTGGAACAGCCCCGAAACCCGCGCCCGGGTGATCGCCCGCACCGAGACCCAGTATGCGCAGAACGTCTCGACGCTGGAGATGGGGCGCGGCGGCGGGGTTGCCGAGTATGTCGTCTCCGACGGGATCTTCGGCGAGCCGCGATCGGA
>Ga0224722_1000540_pt1 | contig 22080 bp, 18 predicted proteins | sample Balambano_FR1_Me_FD_161646 | JGI IMG/M metagenome (GOLD analysis project Ga0224722, IMG submission 161646) | Freshwater sediment microbial communities from Lake Towuti, South Sulawesi, Indonesia - Balambano_FR1_MetaG | ecosystem: Environmental > Aquatic > Freshwater > Lake > Sediment | place... | reverse complement strand
GCGGCAATCGGCAATCCGCAATCGGCAATCGGCAATCGGCAATCGGCAATGATTCCCCTCAAGCTCGAACTCAAAAACTTCATGGCGTATCGCGACGCCGACCCGCTGGATTTCAGCGGGCTGCACGTCGTGGCGCTGACGGGCGATAACGGCGCGGGAAAGAGCACGCTGCTCGATGCGATCACCTGGGCGCTGTGGGGCAGCGCGCGCGCCAAGCGTGACGACGAACTCATCAGCCAGAGCGCAGCCGACATGCGCGTGGCGCTGACCTTTAGCGAAGGCAAAGAGATCTATCAGGTTGTGCGCACGCGCAAGGTCGGCAAGGCGGTCAAAGGCAAGGCCCCCACCTCCACCGGCGCGCTCGAATTCTTCGTCAAGACGCGCGACAACGGCTGGAACCAGATCAGTGAGCCTCGGGCGAACGAGACGCAGGACAAGATCGTCCGCACGCTCAACCTGACGTATGACACGTTCATCAACTCGGCCTATCTGAAACAGGGCCGCGCGGATGAGTTTACGCTCAAGCCGCCCGCGCAGCGCAAGGAGGTGCTGGCCGAGATCCTGACCCTGGACGTATGGCAGGACTACGAGCAGCGCGCCAAGGACAAGTTGGCCGGGCTGGCCGTTGAGCAGGATAAGTATCAGCAGGACCTGGCGGCGGCCGAGGCGGAGATGGCCCGCCTGCCCGAATATGAGCAAGCGTTGGCCGAGGCACAGACCGCGCTGCAAACGTCCCAGGCGGCAATGGCAGAAGCGGAAGTGGCCATGACCGAAATCGAGCGGCAGCGCGAGCGCGTCAGGGCGCTGCGCGCGCAAGTGGCCCAGGCCGAAACGCGGGCGCGCGCGGCGCAGGCCGAAATCAATCAACTGGTCGCCGAACGGTCTGCACACCTTGAACGTCTGGCGCAATACCAGTCGGCTATCGCTGAGCGCGACCAGATCGCGGCGGGCTTTGCTGAGCTGGAACGGGCGCGCGCGGACAACGAGGCGTTCAATTTGAAGCTTGGCAGCATGACTGAGCTGAACGCGCGCAAGCATGGGGCCGAGAATGCCATCGCCGATGCCCGCCGCAAAGTCGAGAGCGCCGCGGACGAGCGCGGGCGACGGGTGCAAGAGCTGCGGCGGCTGGCGACCGAAGATGGTTTGCCCCGTAAATTAGCCGAAATCAGCGATGCAATTGAGAGGCTGGAACAAGATGCGCACACGCGCGACGAACGGCAACGCGCGCTGGCCCAAGCGCGCGAGCGTCAGGGCGAGGCGCGCGCGCACAACGATCAACTGCGCCGCGAGATGAACGACCTGAAGGCGCGCATCGAGGCGTTGAGCCGGGTCGGCGCCATTTGCCCCACATGTGGCCGGGAACTGGCCGAGGACGACCGGGTGCGGTTGCTCGAAGACTGGCGGCGGCAAGGCCGCGAGCGCGGCGACGCCTATCGCGCCAACGAAGGCATGGTCAAGCAACTGGCCGACGCCTCGGCCGAAATCGAGGCCCGCATTGGCGAGTTGACCCAGCGCATGTCCGGCCTGCCGGGCTTGCAACGTGAGCAGGCCGCTTTGTCCGAGCGTCTGACGCGCGCGCAGGAGGCCGAGGCGTTATTGCCCGAGGCCGAAGCCGCCCTGGATGAGATCAGCGCCGTCCTGGATAAGAGTGACTTCGCGCCTGATGCGCAGGCTGCGCTGGCAATCGTCATGCGCGAGCTGGCCGAGTTGGGTTACGACGCGGCCGCGCATGCGGCGCTGCGAGATCGCTTGACGGAACTCAACGCCTTTGCCGAACGCAAGGCGCAGCTCGACCGCGCCGCCATTGCCGTGGAGAGTGAGCAGCGCGCCTTGCAAGCGCTGGCTTTGCAGGAGGAGGCGCTCAATCAGCGCAAGGCCGGCGAAGAGAAGGCCATTGGCGAGTTGAGATTGGCGATTGGCGATTGCGAACGCGAGCTGCAACGCGAGCCGGAGGTGAGCGCGGCGCTGAACCGCGCGCGGAACGATTTCTTCGCCGCGCAGCGCCGGTCGGTGGAGGCCAATCAGCATGTGCAGAGCTGCCTGGCCTTGCGCGACACGCGCGACCGGTTGGCGCGGGAGTTGGATGCCTTGGCCCGGCAGCAGTCGCTTCTCGACGAGTTGCGATTGGCCTTCAGCAAGAACGGCGTGCCGGCTATGGTGATTGAGGCCGTGCTGCCGGAACTGGAAGCCTCGGCCAACAGCCTGCTGGGCCGCATGAGCAACGGCCGGATGAACGTGCGCTTCGAGACACAACGGCTGACGCAGAAAGGCGAGGCCAGCGAGACGCTGGAGATTCGCATCAGCGATGAGGTGGGCGAGCGGGCTTACGAGATGTATAGCGGCGGCGAGGCATTCCGGGTGAACTTTGCCATCCGCATCGCGCTCAGCAAACTGCTGGCGCACCGGGCCAACGCCAAGCTGCAAACGCTGTTCATTGACGAAGGCTTTGGCACGCAGGATGCGCAGGGCCGCGAACGGCTGATCGAGGCGATCAACGCCATCCAGGAAGACTTCGAACGCATCATCGTCATCACCCACATTGACGAGTTGCGCGATGCCTTCCCCGACCGAATCGAGGTAACGAAGACGGCCAAGGGCAGCGTGGCGAGGGTGGTGTGACTTCAGGCGAAGACCCGTGCTAGGGCATCAATGTGTGGCTTTGTAATATCGGATAAAACAGTATATATTCTATCCGATATGACCCTTGAGGCGCGACTGTTCGACCGCATCAACGGCAAGAAGGCCAGTCTGGACGCGCTGCGCCCGCTGAGCGCGAGCGTCGTGGCCAGGCTGCGCGAAACGCTGGATGTGGAGTGGACCTACAACTCCAACGCCATCGAAGGCAACACCCTGACGCTGCGTGAGACCTTCATCGTGCTGGCGCACGGCATCACCATCGGCGGCAAGACGCTGCGCGAGCACTTCGAGGTCATCAACCACCGCGACGCCATCGCCTTCGTCGAGGCGCTGGCCCACGACGACGCGCCCATCACCCCGAGTGTGATCCGGCAGATGCACGCGCTGGTGCTGGCGAAGATTGACGATGACGAGGCTGGCAAGTTCCGCGCGACCCATGTGCGCATCGGCGGGGCGCCACATGTGCCCGTCGATCCACTGGATGTGCCGCGCGAGATTCGCGCGTTGTGCGACTGGATTCGCGGCGCGGCGGCCGAATTGCACGCAGTCGAGCGCGCGGCATTGGCGCATCATCGCTTCGAAGCTATTCACCCGTTCGCTGACGGCAATGGCCGCACGGGCCGCCTGCTGATGAACCTGCTGCTGATGCGCGACGGCTACCCGCCGGCTGTCATCAAGCACGTGGATCGCAAGAAGTATTACCGCGCGCTGGCCGAGGCCGATGACGGCGCGACCGATGCGCTGGTGAACTTCATCGGCGGCGCGGTAGACGCCAGCCTGAGCGACACTCTGCGCGCGGCAACGCCAGCGGACGCGACGACGAGTAAGACCGTGCGCGAGGGCCGGGCGGCCTACGGCATCGTGCGCGGGCGCTACATCACGCTGGCCGAGGCGGCCAAAGGCATGCCGTATTCGCAAGAGTACCTGAGCCTGTTGGCGCGCAAGGGCCAGCTTGATGCCGTCAAGATCGGCCGCAACTGGCACACCACCCAAGCAGCGGTTGCGGCGTATCGGGCGCAGGTGTCAACGGATGGGAACGGATAAGCGGATGAGTCGTCAGAACACGTCTGTTGACATCGGCGTTGACCGGCGTTGCGCTGCGCTGCGCCGTCGCTCCAACGCGCTCACAATCCGCGCGTGCCGCTCGCGTGAGATGGGGTAGCGCGCGGAGAGCACGATGCCGGCGAAGAAGAGCACAGCCGGCAGCCAGCCGGTCAGCAGGCGGATGGCGTTCAACGCAGGTTCAGGCTGTGATGGCGCACCCGGCGCGTAGCCATTGGCGGCGAGCAACGCGCCAGTGAGCGCGATCGTGCCTGCGCTGACCAACTTCTGGGCCAGCGTCAGCACGGAGTAACACGCTGCCTCCTGCCGTGTGCCGCGCCGCAACTCGTCCCAATCCAGCGTGTCGGGCACGATGGCCAGCGGGATGGCGTGCGCGGCCGACAGCCCGATCCCGGCGACCGTTGCCACGACGAACACGAGCGCCGTCTGGTCGGCCGACAGGCTGCTCAGCGCGATCAGCGCGACGATCAGCACAGCCATCCCCGCTTGATAGGCGCGCCGCTTGTCCCAACGCGCCGACAGCCACACCCACAGCGGCAATGCCAGCGCGGCCACGCCGAACAACAGACCGAAGGCCAGATCGCGCTGGCCGCCGGCGAAGCCAAACACGTCGCGCAGCAGGAAGACGATCACGAAGGTGATCAGGTCAATCGGCATCCAGGTGAGCAGGTAGATGCCGGCGGCGACCAGGAAGGCGCGGTTGCTGAAGGCGACGGCAAACGACTGGCGCAGGGTGGGCGTGGGCAGGGCTTGATGGTCGGGCCGCTCTTTCGTCGCGGCGAAGGTGATCAGGATGGGCGCGATGCTGAACAGGCCTAGCACGGCGGCCATGACGGCATAGGCGGATTGTAGGGACGCGCCATGGCGCGTCTCTACGAAATCAACCACAGCCAGCGGCGCGACTGCCCCGACCAGCCCGAACCCAATCGAGAACAACATGCGCCATGCATGCAGCGACGTGCGCTCGTCATAGCCCGGCGCGAGGTCGGGCGTGAGCGCGACGTAGGGCGTGTTGGTCAGCGTGAACAGCGTGTCGAACAAGATGTATGCGGCGGCGTAGTAGATTGCTAACGCAATCTGGCTGTTCAGGCCGGGGATCAGCCACATGGGCAGGAACGCCAGCCCGAACGGCAGCGCGCCGAACAGGAGATAGGGCCTGCGCCGGCCCCAACGGCTGCGCGTGCGGTCGCTGAGCGAGCCAAAGATCACGTCGTTGCCCGCATCCCATAGCCGGCCGATGCCGATGGCCAGCCCAGCCAGTTGCGCCTCCAGGCCGACGACGTTGATGAGGAAGTCGAGATACAGCAGTGCCAGCGCGGTGCTGGTGACAGAAAAGCCGCTGTCGCCGAAGCCGTAGGCGATCTTGCGCCAGCGAGGCATTGAGTGATTGGGCGATTTGGTGATCTGGCGATTTAACGACACAATCATCCAATCACAAAATGACCCAATCCATGCAGGTCATCGAGATTGACACGAATAACAAGCAGCAGGTCAGGGCGTTCCTCGATCTGCCGTTCCGCATTTATCGGGATGTGCCGCAGTGGGTGCCGCCGCTGGAGATGGACGCCAAGCGCATGCTGGATCGCAAGCGGCACCCGTTCTATAAGCACTCGGATGCGGCGTTCTTTCTGGCTGTGTGCCCCCTCTCCCAACCTCTCCCCGGAGGGGAGAGGGGACAGACGGCAGGCCGGCTGTGCATCCTCGACAACCGCAACTACAACGACTTCAACAAGTCGCAGACGGCGCACTTCTTTCTGTTCGAATGCGAGGACGACGTCGAGGCCTCGCGCGCGCTGTTCGATGCTGCCTTCGCCTGGGCGCGCAAACGCGGGCTGACGCGCGTCGAGGGGCCGAAGGGTTTGACCGCGCTCGATGGACTGGGCTTGTTGGTCAAGGGCTTCGAGCATCGGCCGGCGCTCGGCATCGCCTACAACCGCGACTACTATCCGCGCCTGATCGAGGACGCCGGCTTCACTTCGCGCGGCGACATCGTGTCGGGCTACCTCAACCCAAACATGCTGGACGCGGCGACGTGGGACAAGATTGATCGCGTGGCCGAGTTGGTGATGAAGCGGCGCGGCCTGCGCGTGTCGCGCTTCACCACGCGCGGTGAACTGCGCGCCGCTGTGCCGCAGTTGCTGGCGCTATACAACGGCGCGCTTGGCCGTTCGGAGGGCAACGTGCCCTTTACGCCCGATGAGGCCAGGGCGATGGCCGATCAGATCATCTGGTTCGCCGACCCGCGCCTGATCAAGCTGGTTTACAAGGGCGACAAGCTGATTGGCTTTTTGCTGGCCTATCCCGATATCTCGGCTGCTATCCAGAAAACGAAGGGCAAGCTGTTACCGTTTGGTTGGGTCACGATCCTGCGCGCGCTAAAGCAGACGGATTGGGTGAACGTGAATGGCGCGGGCCTGCTGGAGGAGCATCGCGGCGGCGGCGGGACGACCGTGCTGTTTAGTGAGATGCGCAAGAGCATCGCCGCTGGCGGCTTTGCGCATACCGACCTGGTGCAGATCGGCGCCGACAACGACGCCATGCAGCGCGAGATGCGCGGCCTGGGCATCCACTTCTACAAGACGCACCGGATGTATGACAGAGAGCTGACGAGTAGCGAGTAGCGAGTCGTGAGTAATCGAATGGTTACTCGCGACTCATTGTTACCCTTAACACACGCGTGATTTAATCCGCCCCGATGAAACGAATCGCAGTAGTCACTTCGGGCGGCGACGTGCCCGGCCTGAACGCAGCCATACGCGCCATCACGCGCACGGCACTGTCGCACGGGCTGGACGTGATCGGCGTGCAGCATGGCTACGAGGGGCTGATGGATGGTCACTACATTGCCCTGCGCTCGAAGGATGTGGCGGGCGTGTTGCGCCGAGGCGGCACCATGCTCGGCACATCGCGCAGCGACCGATTCATGACGCTCGAAGGCCGGCTTGCGGCCAAGGCGCAATTGGAGAAGACCGGGGTAGATGGCCTGGTCGTCATCGGCGGCAACGGCACGCTGGCCGGCGCGCACGAACTGTTTAAGCTGGGCTTCCCGCTGATCGGCGTGCCGAAGACAATTGACAACGATCAGTTCGGCACCGACACGGCCATCGGCGTGGACACTGCGCTGAACACGATTGCGGATGCGGTGGGCAAGGTGAAGGACACGGCCTCATCGCACCGGCGCGCGTTTCTGATCGAGGTGATGGGCCGGCATTGCGGCTACCTGGCGCTGGCCAGCGGCATCATCTGCGGAGCCGAGATGTCGCTCATCCCCGAGCAGCCGGCCACGCCCGACGACGTGGCGCAGACGATCATCGAAGCCAACCACATCGGCAAAGGCCACTGCATCATCATGGTGGCTGAGGGCTGGCAACCCGGCCTGCGTGCCTTGCAGGAACACCTGCACAACAACCACTTCGATGAGGGCTTCGATGTGCGCGAGGTAGTGCTGGGCCACGTGCAGCGCGGCGGCACACCGACGGCCTTCGACCGGCTGCTGGCGACGCGCATGGGTGTGCGCGCTGTCGAATCGTTGCTGGACGGCAGCGGCGTGGGCTGCATGGTGGGGTTGCACGGCGGCCAGCTCGGCCTGGTGCCGCTGGATGAGGCGACATCGCATCAGAAGCCGCTCTCGGCCGAGTTGTTGCGCATTGCCGGCATGTTGTGCAAGTAACGCTCCCCGCTCAGTGGGGGAGGGGACGAAGTAGCGGGGCCCAGCCCAACACGCGCTTGGCCTTGCTCAGGTTCATGATCTTGTGCTCGTAATCGCCGCTGACCATGAAGGCCTGAAAGCCGTTGCGATGTTCGAGCGCGGCCAGCATGACGCGGGCGACGTCGCTGGCGGCCGTGGCCAGCGTTGGCGCGCCGGCCTGCGCGATGGCCAACCAGTCTTCATCGGCAGTGGGGTAACACAGCCGCAACGCGTTCACGCTCATGCCGTACTGATAACAGGCATTGCGGCACACCTCTTCGCCCAGCCGCTTGGTCAGGCCATAGATGTTGCGGCCATCGGGCGGCATGTCCTCGTCGAAGAAAGTGCGCGTCATGAGGTCGCCGTCGTAGACCGACATGGTGCTGCAATGCACGGCGTGTGTGCCGCCGGCATCGCGCAGGGCCTTGAGTGCAAGAAACAATCCTTTCACGTTGGCATCGAACGCGCTGTTGATGCCGTTGATCGTGTCCCAGTCAACGCTGCCCATGGCCATGTAGAGCAGCGCGTCCATGCCGTGCGCCGCCTGCGCCACCGCGTCAAAATCGGTCACGTTGCCGACGCGGTGATCGAGCGACGCGTCGCGCGGCGGCTTGAGGTCGAAGATGCGCAGCGTGTGCTGTTGCGTTAGGTGTGGGATGACGAGCGAGGCGACCTTGCCTGCGCCGCCGATGATGAGTACGTTCATATCTTGGCTCCTGATGACGTATATCCACGAAGGACACGAAGAGGCACGAAGAGGCACGAAGATTCAGAAGATTGTCATTCGTGTTTCTTCGTGTCCGCTTGCCCTCCGCATGGAGGGCCGTGGATGGTTTTGTGGCTATGCTGCCCTGATGACAGGGCCAGCTTGGGCGCGGGCGAGCAGGTCGGCCCACTCTTTCGAGCCGTCGTCGGCATGCGTGACCATGCGCGCGCCGCGCTCCTGCGCCGGGATGCTGCCGTTCTGCGCATCGGTCCAAACCTGCCAGATGTCGGCATACATGCGCCGGTGGTTGTTCGGCCAGATGACTTCGAGCAGCAACCGCGGCTTGGGCAGCGAATACGGTGGTTCCATCTTGTATTTCGTCAGCGCGTCTTCATCCACGGCGATGCCTAAACCCGGCGCTTCGGGCACGCGGGCGCAGCCACCGACGACCTCGATAGGCGAGACCAACAGATCGTCGGCGTAGTTGTTCAGACAGTTGACCGACGGCCACTGCGCAAATGGCAGCACCGCACCCAAATGCAGCGACAGCAGCGTGGTTAGGCCGGTGCCGACCAGTTGCAGCCAGAACGGCTTGTCGAACGCGGCCGCCAATGCGCCCTCGCGCAGCACGCGCGACACGCCGCCACCGACCACGAAGCCGTCGCAAATCTGATCGCGCGCGACGATAGGGAACGCCGGATCACCGAAGTGCAGCGCAATCGACCGCGTGGTCTTGCCGCGCAACTGCCTCAAGCCTTCCACATCGCGCTGCATGATCGGCGATTCGTAGATCGCCACGCGCGGCTCGCGGTCGAGTTCAGTCAGCACCGGCGCGGCGTTGCCGGCGTTGATCAGCATCTGGTTCCAATCGAGGTCAAGCCGGAAGTGCGGCGGCGTGACTTTGGCGATGGCCTCGGCCTGTGCGAACACATCCCACCACGGCCGGGCCTTGACCTTGTAGGAGGTATAGCCGCGCGACACCGCCTCCTGCGCCTCGGCGGCGTAATCCTCAGGCGCGGCGTCAATGTTCCACCACGAGATCGGGCACCAGTCGCGCACCTTGGGCAGATTGAACAGGCGATAGATCGGCACACCCAATGCCTGGCCGACCACGTCGTAGAGCGCCATCTGCAAGCCAGCGCCGAGCGAATCGTCGCCCAGAAAGTCGGCCGGGTTGCCGCCCTTCACTTTGGCGATGGCCTCGTCGCTCACGCGGCCCCAGGTGTAATGCGGCAACGTCTCGCCGTAGCCGGTGAAGCCCGCGTCAGTGGTGACGCGGATGATTTCGCTGACGCGCCAGTTCCAGACTTCACGCGCGTTCAGCCGCTCGCAGCGTTCGGTGAATGGCACATTGAGCGTAATGCGCTCGACGTCGGTGATCTTGAGTTTTGCTGTCATGGCTCGTTTGGATTGAGATTCAGTCGCCTATACTTTCGACGCGCCGATACAAATGCGCAAGAGGACGAGTAGCCAAGATGCGCGAGATCATCAACGAGATCAACGAGTGGAGCGAGCGAGGCGAGCCAGTGGCCGTCGCCACGGTGATCGAGACGTGGGGCTCGGCCCCCCGCACCATCGGCGCGAAGATGGCGCTCACGCCCGGTCACCACATCGCCGGCTCGGTCAGTGGCGGCTGCGTCGAGGGCGCGGTGTTCGAGGCAGGCATCGAGGCGTTGGAATCGGGCAAGTCGCAGTTGCTGCGATTCGGCGTGGCCGACGAGACGGCCTTCGAGTCGGTCGGCCTGGCCTGCGGCGGCACCATTGAGGTGTTTGTCGAGCCGCTCACGCCGGCGCTGCGCGACTTCTGGCGTAATGCCTTCACGCAGGATGTGCCCATCGCCACAGCCACGATCGTGCGCGGGCCGGAAGAACTGGTTGGCTACAAGGTAATGCTTGACGCCGATGGCCGCGCTCAGACCTCCGGGGTCTCAAAGACCCCGGAGGTCTACCAGGCTCTATTGGATGCAGCACAAGCGGCTTTGCATGAGGGTGCGACGCGACAGATCGAATTGCTCACCGCTGACCGCTCACCGCTCACCGCTTTTGTCGAAGTCATCCTCCCCAAGCCGACGCTGATCATCGTCGGCGCGGTGCACATCGCCATCGCCCTGACGACGATGGCCAAAGCGCTCGGCTACCGCGTCGTCATCGTGGATCCGCGCAGCGCCTTCGGCAACGAGGCGCGCTTCCCGCACGCCGACCAGCTCGTCAAGCAGTATCCCGACAAGGCGTTTGACGCATTGCCGATCACGCGCTCGACGGCCGTGGTGACGCTGACGCATGATGCCAAGTTCGACGACCCGGCGCTGCGGCGCGCATTGGAAAGCCCGGCCTTCTACGTCGGCGCGTTGGGTGGACGCAAGACCCGCGCGGCGCGGCGCGAACGACTGCTGGCTGCCGGCATCCCGCCAGAGCAGTTGGACAGACTGCACGCGCCCATCGGCATAGACATCGGCACGCGCACGCCTGAGGAGATCGCGCTGGCGACCATGGCACAAATCGTCGCGGCGCGGAACGGCGTGATATAGGTAGACTGCCTACGCGCCCGGCCGCGCCGCACTATTAACGGCCACGCCGCCGATGAAGCCGAGGTAGGCCGGCACGAGCGGCAGCACGCACGGCGAGAGGAACGACAGCAGGCCAGCCATGGCCGCGACCGGGATGCTCAGCGCAGCGTTGCCCAGGATCATCGTTTCGAGCTCACCGGTTGCGCCCGCGCCAAAGGCCTGGCTGAGTTGCGTGATCTGGCCGAACAGCAGGGCCGCGCCGACGGCGATGAGCAGCACGCCGCTGACGATTTCGATGGCGCGCATGTGTTTGTTCATGCGACGCAGCGCGGGCACCATGCGGTCCGCCAGCGCCGCCACCAACAAAAATGGAATGCCGAGGCCAAGCGTGTAGGCGACCAGCAGGGCGATGCGCGTGCCCAAGTCGCTGGTCACGCTTAGGGTCAAAATCGCGCCGAGGAACGGGCCGATGCACGGCGTCCAGCCGGCGGCGAAGGCCATGCCGGTGAGAAACGAACGCGTGCCGCCGACGCCCTTGCCAATCGTGCCCAGGTCTTTGCGCGTGTCGCTATACAGCCATGGCAGCTTGATGATGCGCAGGGTGAAGAGGCCAAACACGATCAGCGCGATGCCGCCGACAACGCGCACGGCGTCGCGCAGGTCATAGAACACATCCCCCAGCAACGTGCCAACGAAGCCAAACACGCCGACGATGAACAGTGCGAAGCCAGCGACGAAAATCAGGCCTTGCTTGAAGGTGTTCCAGCGTTGCGCGCGCGACATCGGCGCGGCCGCGGCCTTCGCCGGTGATGGGGGAGAAATTACTTGTGCCATATCACTTAGGTGCCGGGAGCATAGCGGGCGTTTCTTACGCGCCGCTTAACGCCTGACCGGTGATGGTTATCGCTCCGGCGTCCGGACTTCGAACTCTTCGGCCTCAATGATCTGCTGTTCATCGCGGTCGAGCTTGCGCCGCCGCAGCCACAGGGAGAGCGCATACACGGCCAGGCCACCCAAGAACACGCCGTAGGCAGTGAACAAATAGATGGCGTTTTTGTCTTGGAGCAGATCCACCTCAGCTCTCCATGAGCGCTGCCTTGCGCACAGCCAGTTCGTCCTCGCGCTCCAACTGCGCCGTGCGCGTGCGGAAGAGGAACATATACACGAGCGTAAATGTGACGAGCGTGAAGATCAGAATCACAGTGCGGTCGGCGGACACGCCGAAGCCACCCTGCTGCGCGGCGTTCACGCTCGGGCCGATCACGGCCGGGTGAATGCTTTGCAACACGCGGCTGACCAGAAAGTTGAGCGGCACGGTGAGCGAACCGATGATGCCGTAGACCGAAGCGAAGCGGGCGCGCTGCTCCGGGTTCTCGATGCCGCTGCGCAGCATCAGATAGGCCACATACATCAGAAACTGCAAGGCGCTGAGGGTGAGCTTGAAGTCCCACGTCCACCACGCGTTCCAAGTCGGCCGTGCCCACAGCATGCCGCTGAGCAACACCAGCACGATGAACAGCACGCCAATTTCGGCTGAGGCATGCGCGCGCCGATCCCACTTCAGGTCGCGGGTGCGCAGGTAGGCGATGCCGCACACGGCCGTCACCACCCACGCGCCGAAGCCGACCCAGGCCGACGAGATGTGGAAGTAGAAGATGCGCTGCGCCTCGCCGCCGGACTTCACATCGCCGGGCGGGGCGATGACGAATACCATCATCAGCGCCACGGCCAGCAGAGCCAACGCGGCCAGACCGATGGCGCGGGTCACGGATTCGGACGGCTGTTGCCGCGTCGTCAAGGGGGATTGGATGGCGCTATCCATAGGTTAAAACGCTAAAACAAAGGCGCATGCACTGCTTACTGTAGTGATGCGCCTGAGAAATGACAACTGACGAAGATTATACTCGCGGCATGACTATGAGCACCGTCGAACTTCGTTCCCGCAGCGTTGGTGAACTCATTGGGTTGACGTTTAGCCTGTATCGGCGCAACTTTCCGCTATTCGTCGGCATCACCGCTGTCGTGGCCGTGCCGGTGCTGGCCCTGTTGGCGTTATCCAATCTGCTGCCGGCCGCGCAGTTTGCGCTTGTGCCTGGGTCTGCTGAAAGCGCCACCTCCGACGAGCTTGGGGCTGCGTTCTTTGGGCTCACTGCCTTGACCTGTTGCGCCACAGTTCTGTCTGCCATCGCCGGCATCTTCTGGCCGTGGATGGAAGGTGCGCTGACCCACAGCGTGATCGAGCGCGTGCTTGGGCGAACGCCAGGGTTGCGCGCGTCCTATGCCGAAACGCGCCCGCGATTTGCCTCGCTTTGGTCGTCCAACATCCTCGCCAATCTGGGCCTGTATTTGCCATTTTTCGTGGTGTATCTCTTGTTTCTGGGCGGCCTGGTGGTTTTGGGCGTCTTTGCGGCGGCAAGCTCTGAATCGGGCGGCGATGGTTCAGCCGTGGCGATCGGCGTACTGAGCCTGTTGTGCCTGCCGCTCTTCGTGGCTGCCCTCGTGTTCATGGTTGTGCTGGCCATCAACTGGGCTTTTCGCGTGCCGGCCATTGTGGGCGAAGGGGCGGACACGGTTGCATCGTTCAGCCGCAGCACGGCGCTGGCGCGCGGCGACCGCTGGCGCATCCTGGGGCGGTATGTGGTGCTGGCGTTGATCGAGTTCCTGCTGGTCGCGCTGCCGCTGCTGATCGTCGTTGCTATCACGCTCGTGCTTGCCTTTGGGTTGGCTGGGACGGCGAGTGATTCGTTCGTCATCGAACGCTCGTCATTGCCGGCCATCGTCGCGCTTACGGTCGTCTCGGTCGGGTTGAGTTTCTTTACCACGCTGCTGATCACGCCGGTGCGGCTGATCTTCACGGCGTTGAACTATATTGACTTGCGCGTGCGCAAGGAAAACCTGGCGCTGCAAGTAGCGCCAGCCGAGCCAGTGACAGTGCCCAGCCCAGTGCCCGTGCCCCCAACGCAAGTTGTGACGCCCGCGCCGGCGGCTGTTGTAACGCCTACGCTCGCAACAGTCACAACATCGGTGACTGCGCCTTCAACTGCCTCCGAGCCACCGCTCGAAAGCCTGTCGCCAGGTCAACGCATCGGCGTGCTGTTCAACCGCCTGCGCACCGAGGGCGATAACCCGCAGGTGCTGAGCGACCTGGGGCTGGCCTATTTGCAGGTGGGCGATCTGTATGGCGCGGCCGAGGCGCTGACGCGCGCGCGCACGTTGGCCCCAGCCGACGCCGACATCACCTACAACTTGATGCTGGTGCAGTTGGAACGCCGCGACACGAACGCAGCCAAGGCGTTGATGGGCGAGTATCTGCGGCTGGAGACCAACGCCGACGACCTGGCGATCGTGCGCAACAACCCCCGCTTCAAGAGCCTGCTGCCCGAGTGAGGCTCTCGCCATCTGATGCGGTGCCTGCACTCACCCTGGGTCTGATCAAGCATTCGCTGCTTGCCGTCGTTTATCACCCTCTCATGGCCGGAGTTGATACTGCGCTGCGTTGTAACTGAGGTGTGAAATGACGAAGACGATGACGACGACTGATGAGATGAACGGCAAGATTGTGATGGTGACGGGCGCGACAGACGGCATCGGCAAGGAGAGCGCGCGGGTGCTGGCGGGCAAGGGCGCGACTGTGATTGTGGTGAGCCGCAACCCGCAAAAATGCGACGCGACCGTAGCCGAAATCAAAGACCAGACGGGCAATGCCAACGTCGAAGCCATGCCAGCCGATCTGTCGTGGCAGCACGATGTGCGTGAACTGGCTCGGCGCTGTCTTGATCGCTATCCCCGGCTGGATGTGCTGTTGAACAATGCTGGTGCCATCTTCTCATCGCGCCAATTGAGCAAAGACGGCATCGAGATGACGTGGGCGCTCAATCACCTGAACTATTTTCTGCTCACCCACCTGCTGCTGGATGCATTGAAGGCTGCACCGGCCGGGCGAGTGGTGAACGTGTCGTCGGGCGCGCACCAGATGGGCCGGATCAACTTTGACGACCTGCAAGGTGAGAAGCGTTACAGCAGTTGGACGGCCTACGGCAACTCCAAGTTGGCCAACGTCATGTTTACCTATGAGCTGGCGCGCCGATTAGGTGGCACGCAGATCACGACCAACGTGCTGCACCCCGGCGCAGTCGCCACAGGCTTTGGCCGGAACAACGGCGGGGTGTGGAACGCGGCGCTCAAACTCATCGGGCGCTTTAGCCTTAGCCCGGCAGATGGCGCGAAGACCAGCATCTACTTGGCCAGCTCGCCTGATGTGGCCGGCGTAACTGGCAAGTACTTCGACAACAGCAAAGCGGTCTCGTCATCGAATGCGTCTTACGACGCGGCTGTGCAGAAGCGATTGTGGGATGTGAGCGCGGCGATGTGCGGCGTTTCCGTTTCCCAATAACCTTAAAACTTATCCCAATCGGTAAGTCGCAGGTTGCGATATGTCTGGTTTGTGGGTATCATCCCGCTGCTAAGTGGGGAAAAGTGGGATGAAATGGTAGCCAGTGGTGGCTCAACCCACAACCGCATATGTTTCTCGGCCAATTTGCGCACACCTTGGACGACAAATTTCGTCTGGCATTGCCGGCGAAATATCGTTCGCGCCTGGCCGATGGCATCGTCCTCACCCCTGGCAGCGGTGCCTGCCTTCATATCTATCCGCTCGACGAGTTTCGCGCGTTGTATGCCAAGGTGAGCGCGCTGCCGACGCTTGACCCCAGCGCGGCCAATTTGCGGCGCAGCATCTTCCCCTACGCCCACGACGCCACACCCGATAAACAGAATCGTGTGGTCATCCCGCAGCAGTTGCGCGAGCACGCGGGTATCACGAACGAGGTGGTGGTGGCCGGGGCAGGGCCATTTATCGAGATATGGAATCCGAACGAGTGGCAACGGGCGCAACAAGGCGCGCGTGACCAGGCCGCGCAGCCAAACGGCTGGGCAGCCTTGGGGATTTGATGCATGTCTCGGTGTTGCGCGACGAAGTCATCGAGGCGCTGCGGCCGGTCAGCGGCGGGCGCTATCTCGATTGCACCCTGGGCGGCGGCGGGCACGCCGAGGCGATCCTGAGGGCGTGTGCGCCGGATGGACGCGTGCTGGCGACGGATGCCGATGCCGAAGCGGTGGCGCGGGTGACGGCGAGGCAGTTGGGCGAGCGGCTGACATTGCGGCAGTGTTGGCTGGACGAAGCGCCCAGGCTGTCGGTGGAGCTGGGCTTTGCGCCCGTGGATGGCGTGTTGATGGATTTGGGATTGTCGTCGTTTCAGTTGGACGAAGCCGGGCGCGGCTTCTCGTTTATGCGCGTGGGGCCGTTGGACATGCGCTTTGATCGCACTCGTGGCGCATCAGCAGCAGCGCTGATTGACCAGGTTGACGTGGATGAGTTGACGACGATTCTGCGCGAGTATGGCGACGTGCAGAACGCACGGCGCGTGGCCGAGGCGATCTGGCAGTCGCGGCCGATTGCGACCACGGCGCAGTTGCGCGACGTAGTGGCCGGCGTGGTGAAGCAGCGACCGGGAGGGCAGCGCATTCACCCGGCCACGCAGGTCTTTCAGGCGTTGCGCATCGCCGTGAATGACGAGGCGAGGCGTTTGCAGGTTGCGTTGCCGGCGCTAATCGAGTTGTTGAAACCGGGCGGGCGGATCGCGGCGATCACGTTTCACTCGCTGGAGGATCGAATTGTCAAAGACGTGTTCCGGCGCGAGAGCCGCGATGTGGTGGCGCAGCCGGGATTTGGCGTCCAGGAGGAACGGGCAGCGCGAGTGCGCTTGGTGAACAAAGACCCGATTGGGCCAAGCACAGCCGAGGTGGCCGCCAACCCGCGCGCCCGCAGCGCAAAGTTGCGCGTGGCGGAGAGGCTATGAGCTGAGGGCAGTGGGCAGTGGACAGTGGACAGTGGGCAGTGCGTGATGAGACATGAAAGCGGTCAAGGGGTGGATCAAAGGCTTGAGCGAGATCAGCGTCAGCAACCGGCAGGCGATGGCGCTGGCGGCGGTCACGGGCGTGGCCTTCGCTGCGCTGATTGTGGCGTGGCTGGCCATGTCCACCCGCACGGCGTTGCTCAATCAGCAACTGGACGACCTGGACGCGCAACAGACGCAATTGCTCGAAGAGATCAATCGGACATGGACGGAGATCGGTGAGGAGACAGCCCCGCGCGTGATGGAAGATCGCGCCCGGCAATTGGGGTTCAAGCCGGCTGAAGAGATGGAATATCTGGTGACGACGCCGGAAGTGACCACGACCGCGCCGATCACACTCACGAACATGCTCACGCAGTAGCGCAACACGCACTATGTTGTCATCACGACGGCTCATCCTCCTCGGCATCATCATCGGCCTGGCCGTGCTGGCGGCCATCGCCCGCGCTGTGCAGGTGCAGGTGGTGGATAGCCCCAAGTACGCGGCGGCAGCCGAGTTCCAGCAACGGATCGAGGATCGCACCCAACCGCCGCGCGGCACGATCTTCGACCGCAATGGCAACGTGCTGGCGGTGAGCAATCGCGGCTATCTGGTGCGCGTGAATACCGATGTGTTGACCGACACGCAGGCCGTTGCCAGCGCGCTTGCGCCGGTGATGATCAAGCCGACCGAGGAGATTCGTCAGAAGCTGGATGGCATCCTGGCGGCGACGCGCGCACAGACCTACACCAACACGCTGATCGCCTTTAATCTTTCGCCGCAGGCCACACTTCAACTCACGCAAACGCTGCAACTCTTGAACCGGGGCGGGCTGACCATCGAGCCGACCTGGAAGCGCGATTACCCGCATGGGCCAGTGGCCGGGCCAACGCTCGGCTTCGTCAGTTTGCAGCCGGTGGGCTATTCTGGCGTCGAGGGTTTCTACAACCGAGAACTCAATAGCGAGATTGGCCTGCGCACCGAGCGCAGCATGATGGAGCTGCTGACCATCACGCCGACGCACACCGGCGCCGATGTTGTGCTCACGCTCGACCTGACGCTGCAGAGCTACGTCGAGAATCGGCTGGCCCAGGCGATTCAGGACACGCGCGCCAACAGCGGCACGATCATCGTGATGGAGACGCGCACCGGCGCGATTCTGGCCACGGCTTCATCGCCTGGCTACGACCCCAATCGCGCGCTGGATATGGTCAACGAGAAGGATGATCAGATTCCCCGTGACCCGACCGTAAGCGACCCGTATGAGCCTGGCTCCGTCATCAAACTGGTGACGTTTGCCACAGCCTTGGACTTAGGGCACGTGACGACCCGCACGATCATGACCGACACCGGCCGCCTTACGATCAATGGCAGGACCATACGCAACGCCGATCGTTCGCGCTATGGCCGGGTGGACATTGAAGACGTCCTAGCCTCGTCGTTGAACGTGCCGACAGCCCAACTGGCGCTCGACATGGGGCCAGAGCGGCTGTACGAAAAGTTTAAGCTGTTCGGGTTTGGTAGCCGCAGCGGCATTGACCTGGGCGACGAAATGGCCGGCATCCTGCGCACGCCGTCGGACATTGACTGGTCGAAGACCGACTTGGCCACCAACAGCTATGGGCAGGGCATGTCGGCCACGCCGTATCAGGTCATCAACGCCATCAACGCGATTGCCAACGACGGCGTGCTGATGCAGCCCTACATTGTCAAAGAGTGGCGCGAAGACGACGGCGACATCGTGCACAAGCAACCTGTCCCTGTTGCGCGCGTGATCTCGCCGCAGACGGCGCGCACATTGCGCGATGTGATGGTGACGGCAACGCGGCGCGGCACACCCAAGGCCCTGATCAAGGGCTACACCGTGGCCGGCAAGACCGGCACGGCCGATTGGTATCTGCGCGGCATGTTGCAGGAGACGACCATCGTGACATATGTAGGCTTTTTGCCGGCGGACAACCCGCAACTGACGATCCTCGTCAAACTCGACCAGCCCAGGAGTTCGCGCTGGGCTGCGGCGACGACGGTGCCGGTGTTTCGCGATGTGGCCGAGCGGGCGTGCCAGGTGATGGGCGTGCCGCCGAATGTGACGAAGTAAATGTTGACGTTAGCTGATGTGGTTGAAGGTGTGAGCGGGCAGCGCATCGAGGCGCTGGCGCAGACGCGCCTCAACGAGGTGGTGATTGACTCGCGCCAAGTCATGCGCGGCGACCTGTTCGTGGCGCTGCCAGGTGAGCGCGTGGACGGCCACAGCTACGTCGGCATGGCGTTTGGGCGTGGCGCAATCGCCGCGTTGGTTCACCGCGACGATGTGGCTGGGTTGGAAGGTTTGCAGGTTGGAAGGTTTGATGCGCGTAACCTGGAAACCTCACAACCTGACAACCTGTCAACTCCTCTTGTCATCCGCGTGGACGACACGCTGGCGGCGTTGCAACGCCTGTCGGCCCATTGGCGCAGCAAGTTCGACGTGCGCGTGATTGGCGTCACCGGCAGCGTGGGCAAGACCACGACAAAGGAGCTGGTGGCGCAGGTGCTGGGCATGCGTTATCGCGTCCTCAAGAGCGAGGGCAATCTCAACAACGAGATCGGCGTGCCGCTGACGCTGTTGAAGCTACGCCCGGAACATGAGCGCGCCGTCATCGAGATGGGCATGTATGACCTGGGCGAAATCGCGGCGTATTGCGAGTGGGCCAGGCCGGCCGTGGGCGTCGTCACCATCATCGCGCCGGTGCACCTGGAGCGCCTGGGCACGATCGAGAACATCGTCCGCGCGAAGTCGGAATTGCCCGCCGCGCTGCCGCCGGCCGAAGAGGGCGGGGTGGCCATTCTGAATGACGACGACGAGCGCGTGCGCGGCATGGCAGCGGTGACGAAGGCGCGCGTGATGACCTACGGCCTTACGCCGCACGCCGATGTGTGGGCCGAGCGCGTCGAAAGCGCCGGGCTGGACGGTATCTCGTTCGTGTTGCACTACGGCCCGCAGGTGGCGCTGGTGAAGCTGCCGCTGATCGGCCGGCACAGCGCCCAGACGGCCTTGCGCGCCGCGGCCGTCGGCTTGGCCGATGGCATGAGCCTGGATGAAGTGGTTGAAGGGCTGCGCGCGCCGGCAGCGCAACTGCGGCTGGTGGTGGCAAAGGGGCCGCGCGGGTCGCTCGTGCTCGATGACACCTACAACGCCAGCACCGAGTCCACATTGGCTGCGCTCAACCTCGTGCGCGAGATCGAGGGCGAAGGGCCGTGCGTGGTGGTGCTGGGCGACATGTTGGAGCTAGGTGATGCGGAGAAGATGGCGCACGATGAAGTCGGTTGCCGGGCTGCATTGGTGGCCCAATACATCGTTGGCGTGGGCGGGCGGGCGCGCTGGATCTGCCAGGCGGCGCTGGAATGCGGCGCGGCCAAAGACCGCGTGTTCCATGTGATGACAAATGGCGAAGCCCTGGAGGTGCTCAACGAAATCGTGACTGAAAAGTGCGTGATCCTGGTGAAGGGGTCGCGCGGCATGAAGATGGAAGAGATCGTCGCTGGTTTGGGAGGCCTGGCGAACGAAGACTGATACACAACGTCGCAGATCATGGTGCAACCTCCGCTGCCGCCCGAAATGGGCGTGTGCCTGCTGATGGGCGGTGTCGCGTTCGTCGTCTCGATTTTGAGCGGCCGGCCGACGATCCGTTTGCTCAAGCATTTTCGCATCGGCAAGCTGATTCGCATTGACGGCCCGGCCAGCCACATGGTGAAGCAGGGCACGCCGACGATGGGCGGCCTGATGTTTATTGGCACGACGGTGGTGTTGATCCTGGCGATGTATCTGTATTCGCGCGTGGCCGTGCGCGTCAACCCGAATTTTGCCGGCGTGGTGCTCGTGGGCCGCTCGCTGGCGATTCCGTTGTTTGTGATGATCAGCTTTGCCATTCTGGGCGCGATTGATGATTACATGGGCGTGCGCGGTGTGCGGCGTGGCGAAGGTATGCGCGGGCGCAGCAAGGCGCTGATCCAGTTGATCATCGCGGCAATCGCGGCGGTGGTGATGAATGCGCTGCCGTCGTTTGTGTTCGTGCCCAACGGCATCGTGTTCGACCCGGCGCGACCCATGTTTGGCATCAGTTCGGTGGGTGTGCCGGGGTTGCCACAGCCGCTGGAGTTGGGTCTGTTCTGGATTCCGGTGGCGATTTTCATCATTCACGGCAGCGCCAACGCGGTGAACTTCACTGACGGCCTGGACGGCCTGGCGGCCATGATCAGCGGCGTGGCCTTCGTCGCGTTTGGCGTAGTTGCCTATATTCAGGGCCAGGTGTTCCTGACCATGCTGTGCATGGTGTTGATGGGCGCGATGCTGGGCTTTCTGTGGTTCAACGTGCACCCGGCGCAGGTCATCATGGGCGATTTGGGCAGTGAGGCCCTGGGCGCGACGCTGGGCGTGGTCGCGCTGATGACCGGCCAATGGCTGTTGCTGCCGGTGATTGCAATCATCCCAGTGGCCGAGGTGATCAGCGTGATGATCCAAGTGGCGTATTTCAAATACACCAAACGCAAGTATGGCGAAGGCAAACGCTTCTTCAAGATGTCGCCGCTGCACAACCACTTCGTGCTGCTGGGCTGGTCGGAGCCGCAGATCGTGCAGCGGTTCTTCGTCATTGCGTTGTTATTCGGCATGATCGGCGTGGGGCTGTCGTTGTTCGGCAACCCGATGTAAACCAACGATGAATTGGCAGGGTAAGCGCGTAGTCATCCTCGGCGCAGCGCGGCAGGGCACGGCCCTGGCGCGCTGGCTGGCCGCGCAGGGCGCACGCGTGATGCTGAGCGACATGAGCGCGACGGTAGATGTGACCGGTCTCGCAGATGTGTCAGGTCTAAAGACCGCCCTCGGCGGTCATCCGCTCACGCTGCTGGATGAGTGCGACGTGCTGTGCCTGAGCGGCGGCGTGCCGATTGATCTGCCCATCGTGCTGGAGGCAAAGCGGCGCGGCATCCCGCTCAGCAACGACGCGCAGGTGTTCTTCGAAGTCTGCCCCGCGCCGATCATTGGCATCACCGGCAGCGCGGGCAAGACCACGACGACGACGCTGGTGGGCGAGATGTTGCAATTTCAGATTTCAGATTTCAGATTTCAGATTGAAGCTGACGCAGTTAATCGTCAATCGTCAATCGTCAATCGTCAATCGGTTTGGGTCGGCGGGAACATCGGCAACCCGCTCATCGGCGATGTGGACGCGATTCAGCCCGATGATTTTGTGGTGATGGAGCTGTCGTCGTTTCAGTTGGAGTTGATGACGCGCAGCCCGCACATCGCCTGCATCACCAACATCACGCCGAATCATTTGGATCGGCACGGCACGATGGACGCCTATATTGCCGCCAAGAAGCACATTCTCGACTTCCAGACGCCGGACGACTGGCAGATATTGAGCGCCGACAACGATGTGACAGCCGCCATGAACACGCATGCCCGCACGCTGTGGTTCAGCGTCAAGAGCGAGCCGCACGGCGACGGGGCGTGGCTGGATGAGGATGGGAACTTGCGGATCAGGATTAACCCCCACCCCTCCCTCCCCCGCCAAGCGGGGGAGGGGGCGGATGCTGTCATTTGC
>Ga0224722_1000539_pt1 | contig 22104 bp, 20 predicted proteins | sample Balambano_FR1_Me_FD_161646 | JGI IMG/M metagenome (GOLD analysis project Ga0224722, IMG submission 161646) | Freshwater sediment microbial communities from Lake Towuti, South Sulawesi, Indonesia - Balambano_FR1_MetaG | ecosystem: Environmental > Aquatic > Freshwater > Lake > Sediment | place... | reverse complement strand
TCACCCGAAAGAGAACTGCTATATCTTGAATTCATCTCTGACTTTAATGGGGTGCAACAGCAATGCCCCTTCACCAAGAATCTCTAAAAAACACTGAAAATCAAACACAATTATCCGGATCTAACTAATTAGAACAAGAATAAATATTTAGTTCCAATTAGCTCCTTATAGCAGGGCAGCATTGCCGTATTTGAGATTGCGCGATCGCTGCCCTTTCTAATCAAGGTGTTAAACATCAACATCCCTGTTAGCGTTATCGATCGCCCATATCAGGCTGAAAGCTTTCATTCAAGAATTATTGCTGTGAGAGTGGCTTCATTTCTCTCTTCAATTCATCTCTCAAATTTCTCTCTTAGAGAATGTCTGAAAAGTGCAGACTGCGATCCGAAGCGCCCCCTCAATCCCTCAGCTTATTATTGCTGCGCCAAAAGCGCGAGGGGAAACTTTGAACCGGAGACTGGATCGGAAGTCTCCCACTTGTAGCTTGCCGCTCCAGCAGGAGTGAGTTGGGGGGCTGGGGGCAAACGCAGAAGGTTGGAGACTGTTCAGACATCCGCTTAAATTCATCTCTTAAATCTAGCTCTCAAATATCTCTCTTAAACTCTTGCGTCCTGCTTTGAAAGCATTATCTTAAGTAGGTGATTATGAACTCACAATCGATCGCGACGAATCAGTTGTCGTATCAGGAATACAAAAATCTTGAACTGTATCAGAAAGAGCAAATTAAACAGGAGCTAAGACTCAGAATTCAGGAAACGCTGCAAATTGCCAGAACCCTTCCTTTTGATATTGGGTTAGAGGTGATCAAAAAGAGACTCCTCAACCTCCAGCGATACTGTCAATCGAAGGGTAAGGGGTTTATCTTCGTGGAGCAAGAGATTACCTGCGACCAATACAAGCTCCAGGGATCGCACCGAGACGCTGCTATTTTGTTTCGTGGACCCAATGAAGATGCTTCGGTTGCAATCTGTCTGACTTACAAAGGTTCCTTACTGTACCGCAATAGCACTCCCTGGATTATCTATAGAGATGCAGGCGACATTGGATGCCCCTGTGGTGATGCCTGTCAATATGCTGATCCGGCGATCGTTGATTAATCCTACAGCCTTTTTCAAGCGAATGAAGTGCAAACACTGGGGGTAGTGCAACCCTGTACGCTGCACGAGTAAAAAATTTGCCCTGATATGCAAAAGAGGGGCAAAATTCCCCTTAAACTCAGTTGCCTGAATTGCTTTCCTGAATTGCTTTCCTGAATTGCCTTCCTGAATTGCCCTATATTTCTGCTGCACGACAGTTTCAACAGAACTTGCAGAACTTGCTGGGTTGTCTGGCAGGGTCGATCGCCTGGTTTGGGCGACGGGAGAGCCGCCCCTCGATCGATTAGGCTTCTATCACCAATCCATTGACTGGACGTGCAACACAGGCAAGGGCATAACCCGCTTCTTCATCGGCAGGGTTCAGGGCAGGTGGACGATTCTCATAGCGTACTTTTCCCTTGCGGGTTGCAACCTTACAGGCTCCGCAGGCTCCTACACGACAGGCAGAGCGAATGGTAACGCCTGCTTGCTCTGCAAGTTCTAGAATTGAGCTGCTGCCATCCGCTAACACTTCTCGTTCTGATTGTGCAAAAGTGACGATCGGAATAGCGTTTGTCGCAGAAGGTTTCGGTGAAGCAGTGCTGCGTCCATTGCTATGCCCGTTATTATTCCCGTTATTACTTCCATTGCCATTCCCATTTCTATAGCCATTGCTGTGTCCGCTTTTGTGGTTTAATGCGGCTGAAACAAGAGAGGGGGCGGGAGAATTAGACGACATGGGGATTGTTACTGGCTGTGACAGTGCTTCCTGTTTAACGCCTCCAAAACTTTCTGCATGATAATTTTCCATTGGAAAGTGCATCGACTCCAGGATGCCTTTGATATGTTGCGTAAAACTATCTGAACCACAAAGATAGACCGATCGCTCCATTAGATCGGGAACAACCAGGTTCAGCATCGATTGAGAAACTCGCCCGGTTAATCCCATCCAGGCTTGGTTGAGCGGGGGTTGAGTCAGGGTTACGGCTAAACGAAAATTGGGCATTTGAGCCGCCATTCCCGCCAGCTCATTTCTGAAGATTAGATCCTTTGTGGTACGGGCGCTGTAGAGAAACACAATATCCGTATCCAGCAGCATATCCTGAATCCAGCGCGTCATTGACATCACGGGCGTAATGCCACTTCCCGCAGAAATCAGCAGCATTTTTGCGGGCACTTTGGGTAAACAGGTAAACTGCCCCATCGCTCCCCCCAAAAACCGCACGCGATCGCCCACTTTGAAATGGTCATGCAGCCAGTTTGAGACTAAACCGCGAGAGGCTTTCGTTTTTTCACCCAGACCGGGCGATCGCTTCACGGTTAAGTCGATAGAGTAGGGGCGGGTGGGCGAAGACGAAATGGAATAGCAGCGCACCACACGCTGTCCATCGATCTCAGTTTCTAAATTGACAAACTGTCCGGGTTTGAACTTGAACAAAACGGGCGGATCGGCAACAAACGAAAATGTTTTGACATCGGGGGTTTCTTGAATAATCCGGCGACACTGACAGACGATATCTTCTCCAGCCCAGTATTGCTCTGGAACTTGAGGTTCGGTTGGAGACGATCGTGGAGCAGTGACAGCAGGCGGCGAGAGTTCCTCGACATAGAGCAGGATTTCACCCAGTTGCAGCAGATCCCCCAATCGCAATAAATATCGCTGGTTGGCAGTCACTGGCGCACTGTTCAGCAACGATCCAGAGGTGCTGCCTACATCCACGTAGTAGTAGGCTTCCTCGGAATACACCACTCGTCCGTGAACCCGGCTCACCTCAGGACTCGTTAACACCAAATCACAGCTTTGATTGCGTCCGATCAACCATTCAAGTTGCCCAGTGTAGGTTTGCTCCAGGCAATGAACCCGAAATTCCTGCTGCTCGAAGTGAACTGATTTAAGTTTCAACATGGTCTGCAAAATCCTGTAGGGGATGAATGATAGTGAATCAGGGGAAAAATCTGACGCAATCTTCAGCAAGAAATCCTTAGCAGAGAATTTTCAGTAAATAAAGATACACCCTGATTTGACTCCGGCATGACTAAGGGCGCACTGTAATTGGCACAGCGATCTCGAAGGATTGAAATTCGCCCTCTTCCTTGGGTTGTCCCGTCAAAACAACTTGATACACTCCTGCGCCAGGAAATGTGATACTTGCGGTCATTGGGCGTTCATCGTGTCCTTCCATCTCTGTTTCAGACAATTCAGGCTTGGCAATCTGTCGATTCTGAGAATCATAAATAAGCAAATTGCAGTTGCAGTTCGCCAGGGTAATTGCACCATCTGGTGAATACAGATGAAACCAGGAGAAGCTGGGCTGCCCAGCGAAGGGAGAATCATCAGGATCTAAGTGAATTCTTCCAGAGACCTCGCCATCTTTTACATTTTGATGGGCAATGAGTAATGGAGGTGATTGAGGTAACTCTATGGAGGAATGAGGCGATCGATTTAACGGAGAAGGATTGACTACGGAAGAATCGACCATAGAAGGATTGAGCAGAAGACTGGTTGGCGCAATTAAACCAATTGCAAGTGATGAAATGGGTTGCAGCATGGAGATTCAAAATAGAAATGGATGTGGAAATTCTTGAAATGAGATAGCGATTCCAATGAGCGTGGGGCGGAGGATGCTTGAAAAGAGGGACGTATCACCCGAACTACCCCCAGGCTCCCCATTTAGTGCCCCTTCAGCGGAGGAACTGAGCCGCCTGCTTTGCAGTCCCGAAAGGGTAATTGCAGCAGAGTGCAAAATTCCGCTTGATTGATAATCCAAAAGACTGATAATCCAAAAGATTGACAATCAGAGAAAAATTGTGGAGCACTGTAAAAGCTTTGCGGCTAGTTAAGTATTCCTCAAGAAGAAATTTATTCTGGAGAAATTTCTGCGATGCCCTGACTGACAGTAGGGGATGAAAGCCGATAAGGGATAGAAACCAATAAAAGGTAGAAACAGTAGGGGGTAGAAATGCAACTGGATGCAGCCCCGGTTTATTTTTCAGGTAAAACGATCGATCCAGCCTAGTACCTTGACTCAGCGGTACAGAGAACTTGACCAGTATCGTAACACAAGAAATCAATTAGAACTATAGCTTTTTGGTGTTCTAACTGTTGCAATTTCAGAATTGTCATAGTTGAACTGCCATCAATAAGAATGTGAAATAGAATTCTAAAGACGATTCGCTGCTGTAACCGACGAAAGTGCAAATACTTTATTCTTCTAAAAACAAATCGATCAGGAACAATTTTGCCCATTAGACTTCTATCGCAGCAGGGCTGTGTCATACAATAGCCTCGCATCATGAACGGCTTCGCTGCATTGAACTCGCCCGAACGATCGCCTGGCTACTCCCGTTCCTCTGTATTTCTTGTGCTGTATTTTTTGTGCCCCCATGAATCGCGAAGTTTTTGCCTCGGACAAGGGAATCTCTAACCAAATCAGCGTTGAGCAGCAGGACAAAGCAGCGAATCGCTCTGGTTCGACCATCCCCCAACAGGATGCTGATGACTTAAAGCGCATTTTGCAAGACCATTCTGCTCTGGTCGCTCAACTTGCTTCCCTGTCATCAAAGGAAAAAGTTGCTCTGATGCATCACTGGATGGCTCAACTGGACAGCGAACAACTTCAAGCCCTGGTCGCCTCTGGACAACAGCAGCTTGCCGTTCTAGAGTCGCCTCCTATACAAAGTCAAACGCGCCTGCTCCTCAAGAAAGACTACACCTATCAGCAACAGGGACTCAGCCGTCCCACGCAGTACTACGTTTATCTGAGGCGGCGCAAACCTAAGCTCGATCGCTATATTGGTACTCTGTTTTACGTTCCTCAGGGCTGTACTCTATCCTACAAAGTTGATGCAAAAGGACGGGTACTTTTCTATCCTCCCCATAACCTGTTTCAGCTCAAAGATACTCAGAATCCCACAGATACTCGTCTTGTCCGCCTTTTATTTCTGGAACCGCCGCCGCCAGACTATACCTTTACCAAACAGCAAAACGATTCTCCCCAAATTTATCTTCACCTGGAATATCTGGATTCAAGCACGCATCAGGTGCTATCTCAGGAATGTTATCCCTTTCCTTTTTGCATGTATGAAGGTGGACAGCTCGATCGCTATCGTTGGGAAGTTTCAGTTGTTTCATTCACTTCTGGAGTTGAAACGAGTTCATCTGGGTCTGCTCTAGAAAATTTATCTTCTCGTTTAACCACAGATCCTTCTCGCCGTGTCCTGACTGATTCCAATCAATTGACTCAGTTCTTTTTAGCGAATCCAGAACAAGCTCCCCTGATTCTAGAGCGAATGCGGCTGTGGGTCAGTTGGAGCGATCGGGCGATGTCTCAGTCTCGCTGGGAAATTGTTCAGCCTGAGCAAACCGATCCAGACAATCAGGCTTATCGGCTGATCCACAGTGATTCCAAGCGGACGATTCTCTCCTGCCGTTTGGATCAGGCAATCGTTCGCTTCCATCATTCTTTGCCAGTGGTGATGCAATGGTTTCAGGCTTTAGGGTTGGCGGTGTCTGAAAGTCAGGATCAGCGACAGTACACGGCTGCTGAATTGAAACTGGCTCACAGTCTGTTTATCAATATGAGCCTCTCCCAAACCGATCCCCTGGTCGTGCTCAAGCAATTATTTGGAGTCTCTTTCACCGACTCAGCCACCAGTGCAGATCGACAGATCGATTAATATTTTGATGTTTCATCCCAACTTCCTGTGGAGCAGCATGACTGTAGGGCGGTTCGGATGATTCAATTAACGAAAGTGGGATACTCCCTCTTACAATTCTATGCAGCTTCAAATTGATTTTGGTATCAATTTTGGTATCAATGGGTTTGCATTTGTTTTTGCATTGGTTTTTACATCGGGTTTTGTATCAGGTCTTACATATTAGTGTCTGGCGTTAGTTTCTGCGATCGAACTGCCAAACCTGTAGACGGCGATCGGGCTGCCACGTCACCACATAGCGATGATTGGGGCTGACTGCAATCTCTGAGCTGCCCTCAATCTGACTGGAGGCTTGCCACACAAACTGCCCTGCTTGTTCATCCCAAATCCGCACGATTCCTTCTTGATTCACGGTCATCACATTTTGCTGATTCACAGAAGCCGTGATGGGCTGGGCTGATTTTTCAGAAAGTGCCTGCGTCAAAGTGCCAGACTGCAGATCCCAGACGAGTGTGCGATCTTGACCAAAACTCATCAGCGTATGGCGATCGATTACCTGTAGGCTGCTGATCGGTGCTTGATGTCCGGCAAAGACGCGATCGCGTTCACCGGTCTGTAAATTCCACACCTGAAGCTGGAAATTGCTGCTGGCGCTAATTACCTGGTTCGGCGTTGCCCCGTAGGTAATCGCGGTAATCGCAGCACTGGGGGTTTCCTTGAGATTTCGGATGAGTCGTCCGGTTGCGAGCTGCCAGACTTGCAGGGTTCCATCCTGACTGCCGCTAATGAGGGTTTGCGCATTGGGGCTGATTGCGATCGCCGTCACAGGCTGGGAACTTGGCTTTAGGGTCTGGAGCAACCTCCCAGAAACGGGATCCCAGAGGTGAATCGCATTGGCATCGCTGCTAGCAAGTAAGCGACCATCCTGACTGATGCTGAGTGCCGTTACAGGGCGCTGGTGTCCCGCCAGGGGCTTGAGCGGTTTTGCCTCAGGGAGTGACCAGACCCGCAAGACCCGATTGGTGTCAGCGCAGATTAAAAGGCGAGCGTCTGGTGAAATCAGCATTTTATCAACGCTGAAGGCAGTGGGAACTTCCCGCAGTAGGGTGAGCTGTACATCTGCCGCATTGTCTGCCAGAACTGAGCGAACCAAGTATCCTCCTGCAAGGCTGAGCGCGAACAGGGCAATCAGCGGCTTTAAGATCAGCAGCTTCAGGGGGGACTGCTTCTTTGTCCAGAGCCGTTTGAGACCTTGTTTGTGCTGCGTGACAGACGTTTTAAGCGCGGTTAAAGCTGCCTCTGCCGAAGGATAGCGATCGCGACACTTACTGCGCACCATTTGATCCAGAAAAGCGATGAGGGCAGAATCAATTGTCTGTCTCTGTCCCTGATTCTGTCCCTGATTCCGAAGATAGCTTTGCCAATTTAGCTCACCCGAAATCAGCTCTTGCTGAAACTGAGTGGGCTGTGCTCCAGTCAGCAAGTGAATCACAGAAATGCCCAGGGCGTATAGGTCGCTGCTATATTCCGCCATGCCTAATTGCTGTTCGTCGGGCATATACCCCGGAGTGCCGATCGCCAGGGTTTCTTCATCAGGACGAGCGCGGGATTCATCTTCTGCCAAGCAGCAGGCAGCCCCAAAATCAATCAAGATGATCTTGCCGTCACTCTTACGCTGTAAAAGATTGCTGGGTTTGATATCTCGGTGAATCACGCGCCGCGAATGAATGTAAGCCAGAATGGGCAAGACCTGCGATAGTAATTCGATCGCGCCTGCGGCAGTTAACCGTCGTCCCTGAGCCACCCATTCTCCTAAATTCTCACCTTCAACATATTCCTGCACTAAATAGGTTTGCTCTGCTTCAGAGCAGTATGCCAGCAGCGCCGGAATTTGAGGATTGTGTTGTCCGAGCTGCCCCAAGATGCGGGCTTCAGCCTCGAATAGTCTGCGAGCCGTCTCCTGAGACATCGGGCAATCCTCAGACAATTTCAGCCACTTCACAACGCAGAGGGAATGACCCGGTAGATATTTGTCGCGGGCTAAATAGGTCTCGCTAAAGCCTCCCGACCCAAGCTGTTTCAGAATCAGGTATCGTCCAGCCAGGAGCTGACTACTCATGCCACACCATCCTATCGTTGCTCTTGTGTAACCTGCTTGTGAAAGTAAACCCAATCATTCGTAACTCTTGTAGGGTGCTTGTAAGGTAAACGCTCCTGTCTGCTACAGCAATTTTCACTGGGTTGAGCCACTGCTTTTCCCCATTCTCCACTCCCCACTCCCCCTTCACAGGGGTCGATGCAATTTGAAAACGGCTGTAAGTGTAAACTATCTGCTGCCCAGACTGAGCGGGTGAAGACACCCCATAAAAAGGATGGGCGATATCATTTTCGTTCCTGAGTACCACTAGAATTTCGCTTCAATCTACAGTACTCACGGTTGATTTGTAAGTGATCTGTAAGGAATCTGCCAGGCAAGGAGATGGAGTTTCCCCCTATCCCTTTGCCCCTGCACCCTGCTTTATTTAGATTCAATAGGATCGTCAAGCAGAGCGTGATGGTCGCCAAAAAGCGTGACGATTCCACGCACTCTTCCAGTGTGCTGTTCCAGTCAATCGGAGGATAGATGTAAGCAATATAGTGAATAGAACTCGACTCGTTCCAATTGAATCATGTCAATAAGGGATAAGACTCAATCTATTTTGCTTGTTGCCTAATCTGCATCCAGTATTAAACATCGACTGTGACATAAATCACAGAAGAGCTAAATCAGCTTTGAGTATAACCACATTAATAGTAGCAAGTTCCACTTAAAATCAAAATAATTCTTGGAAGCGTTCTTTAGTGAACAACTTAGAGCTATCTTGTTAATTGCCCGAAGCAGAAATTACTCATCGGACTGCTATGAATTATGCGCTTGCTGACAGATCAAGGAGATTCAGATTTCCTCAACCAACCTGCGATCGCCGTATCCAGAGAAAATAAGCCACCGCCATTCACCAGGAAGAAACCAAACCACATGGCATAAAGGGAAGCCGTTTCCAAAGGTGGAATATGCCAGCCGTCTTTTTTGAGATGGAAAAAGATAGCAATGAGCATCGTGAATAGCAATATCAAAGCATTCAGCCGAGTGAATATTCCAAGTGCCAGCAGAATCGAACCGACAATTTCAGCATAGGCAGCACAGTAGGTCAAAAACACAGGGTAAGGTAAGCCAATAAAACTCACAACCCCATCGGCAAACCCCTGCACATCTTCCAGTTTGCTAAATCCGTTATGGATCATCAATAAGCCCACCGCAACTCGAAAAATTGCCCAAACGGTCTGAGCAGCGCGATTCTCGATCGCAGTAGATTGCAGAATCGTGTTGAGTAACGTTGGTTTCGTTTGAATTACAGTCATAGCTACAAGTGATTCCAGTTCTGCATTAAACTTTACCCGATCTCTGACAATATCAGTGACAACGTCAGCGATTAGCATGGCACTGCTTTGATCAGAAAAGATTCCCTCAATGGGTAGAAAATCAGTGCTGAGACAGCTTTGGGTGCGATTTCAACCGTGTTGGTTCCAGTTTGCTGTTGCAGTGAGATTGATTCTCAGGGAGTCGATCGACGGTGTATGACGGTAAATAAAATAGCCCGCACCTGCTGCCGAGGGTTGGAGCAGTACGGGCTTGTCTTTTGTGAATTCTATTTTAGTTTGCAGAGATAGCCTACAGGAGCTTACATTCCACGTTCGCTCGTCTCGCGGAAACCATTCATTGAGCCGTTGTAGTCTATCTGCACGTCTCCAGTAGTGAGATTGACCGTTGCGACGGTTTTAACGGTGGGCGCGGTGTAGCCTGGTGCTCCGCCCATAAAAGTGAAAGTGATAGTTCCATCGCCGTTTTCTACAAAAGGAGCTTCTGCTGCGGGACCGTGCATTGAGGGTTCTGCCCGATAGTAATTTAAGCCTCCGTTTGCCTTTTCTGCTGCTTGACGCGCTAGATTTTTAGCTCGATTGAGCTGCCCTGCTTGTTCAGCCGATTCTGTAATTGAAAGAGAAAGGGTTTGCTCTGGAGTAATTGTCAATTGTGCGATCGCCTGCTGAGCATTGACCGCAATGCTTCCCAGTACGAGGACAGCCAGCATCGAGATTTTACGCTTCATATTAATTCAACTTTATACAAGGTATACCTAACCTAGTAGATGTTCAATAGAACTGCCTAGTCTAATGAATTGAATTACATCAAAAGATTAAATTTGCAGAGAAATAACGATCGGGGATTTACAGAAATTTTACAGCAGTAGCCAATTTAGCCATTGAATTAGAGGATGGGAAGCTAATACGACTTGCGTTTCAATTCTGGGGAATAGTAGAAGTGTTGAAAGTTAGATTGAGCGACGAAAAAAAGGGCAGAATACAGTATTCTGTCCCCAGTTCAACAAAAAATGATGCCTGATGGCAGCCTCGTTTCCGGCAATTGTCAAATCTATCTTGAAGCAGCTTTGTCCGCATGACTACCCGGTCTTGAACTCACGCTGATTCTTTGAAATCTGGGTAGTTCCAGTGAATGCTGATTCGTTTTGGGCAGGGGCATGATGCAAAATTTGCCGAATCCGTGACGGGCGTGATCCCTGAAGGCGGCATTATGAAGACCGAACTAGAGCCCGATCGATATCGGGTGGTTTTGTGACCGGGAAAGTCAAACTGAATTCCGCCTGGCAACGAATGTAAAGCAGATGAGCAATGAAGAGATTGGCGAAGTGTATCGACATCGGTGGCAGATTGAAGGGTTTTGGAAGTTGCTCAAGATGCACCTGAAGCTGGACAAATTGATTACCAAGAACATGAGTGGGGTGACGATACAGATTTATAGGGTACTGATTGCTTACCTGGTCTTGCAGCTAATCGAAATTCCGGTATTTGATGGGCATCAATTGCTGGATAAGTTTCACTATTGGCAATTAGAATTGAGGCGTCATTGTTCAGTCTTGCATTGGAGCTACGATTGGTTCCCAGAGACTCTTGTATGAGTCTTGCAAGCTCAAAGGTAAAGTTTTATTCTGAATTCAACACTTCTGTCTTTCCTACACTTATATTCCTGTCAAACTGCGACTCCCAGAACCGTCAAACTTTGGGAGTTCCCCAACAGATCTGGGGGTTTACCCGATTAAATTAAACATCAAGTAGAGCCGAGAGATTAAGAGATTGCCTGGATCTACTCACATTTGCCGATTGTGGATGACAATGATTCCCTGACACAGTGTTCTCTAGGAGCAGGGTCACACGATATGGAAGTGCTATTACAAATTGCAGTTGGCATTGGACTGAGTGCTGCTGCGGGGTTTCGTATTCTCATTCCGTTTTTGGTGATGAGCATTGCAGCGCATGGTGGCTATCTCAGGCTGGCTCCTGAAATGGCATGGATCGGCAGCACCGAGGCGATCGTTGCATTTGCAGTTGCGGCTGCGATCGAAGTAATGATTTATTTCATCCCAGTTGTTGATAACTTGATGGATTTAATTGAAGTTCCGGCAGCGGCGATCGCAGGGACGATTCTCACCGCAACGGTGACGAGCGATCTCGATCCCTGGTTGCGCTGGTCGCTGGCGGCGGTGGCAGGGGGCACGGTGGCAGGGGGCACAGGAGCACTCATGGGGGCAACGCGGCTGGCTTCAACGGCGATCGGGGGACCTGTTGGCAATGCTGCAGTGGGATCTGCAGAGTTAGTGAGTTCTGGAATTCTCTCGATTCTGTCGATCGCGGTTCCCATTCTGGCACTAATTGTGATTGTGGCGATCGCGGTTCTGGCATTCCGCAAAATCAAACGACGCGCCAACTAGCTCGACAAAAAAAGGGGCAGTTGCCCCCGATCGATCGTCTTAAACCTGCCTATGTCCAGTACAGCACCTGCGCCTGCGGGAATCGCTTGCTGATCTCGCCCTCAAAGAATCGGCGGAGCTGCTTCATGGTGTCGCCGTCGTAAACATACTTCGTGCCGCCAAACTTATTGCGCTTGATAATGCGATTCTGCTCGTCCATATCCAGCTTGCTGTTGGGATACCAGGCTTGCAGCACTTCCTTAGAGCCGGGCGTAAAGCGGTGAGAAATTAGCTCAAACGTCAGGTCACAGTCAAAATCGATCGCCTGCTCGATCTGATCAAACAAGTCGCTGTAGTGCTGTTCCCAGTCTTCGATCGGCATAATTGGCGCGATTACTAAACCGATCGGATAACCGCCGCCCCCCTGCTCACGGGGCAGACCAAGCTTGCGAAGTGCCTGCAGCCGGTGAGGAACGGTTGCCGTGCCGCCTTCCAGTTTCTGAGAAATCCAGGCAGCGTTGACGCTAACCCGACAGTGCGTGTGTCCGTTATGGGGCAAATCCAGCAGCCCGTCTACGTTGTCGAACTTGGAAACCCAGCGCAAATAGCCGTCTTCGCTTGTGCCAAAGTAGCGAATCGCCTCTGCTAAGCTGCCCGTCAAATGCTCAATACCTAGCGGGTCGGTGTAGCAGCTCACTTCAAAGCTGGTTGCCTTGCCCGGCTGCTCATAGTTGCCCAGGTTGGCGAGGATCTGCGGCAGGTTGGCGAACACGCGAATCAAGGGCGGACCCTGCAAACTGCCTGCGAGATAGCAATATTGACAGTGCCCCGGACAACCCTCCGCAATGTGAAACTGCCAGTCTGCCGAAGGGGGAATCGGGCTAAGCTTAAAGCTGCTGGGCGGAGCCGTCACCACTGCCAGCGTTCGCTTTGCCCTGGCATAGGTTTCGCGATCGGTCTCGCCCTTGATGCCCGTGATGCGATTGCGCCCCAGTTCCTCGATCGGCAAATTGAGCGACTGCGCCCGCCGATAAAGCTCCTGTCCCCAGGGTTCTTCGAGTGCCATTGGGGTAAACAAAACCCGCTCAGGTAGCCACAGCCGTGAGGGACGAAGCGCGCTCAGCTCCGGATGAATCGAGGCAGAAATATCAGAGGGGGCGTCAGTTGGGGTAGCGGTCGCAAAAGGACTCACCCGAAAAGCCTTCGCGTCAGAATCAGCTTTAGTCTCAAAACCTGTGGTCTCAAACGGAAGCGTGAGTTGAGTAGATGTAGCGATCAAAATCCAACTCCATGAATGACCTATTCCTATTATGACGCACCTTAGAAAGGTATGAAATATAGAGCTAGCAGGGATCTTACGACTCTGAGGGACGGTCATCCGCGATCGATTTTCTGGTTAATCAACGCTCAACCTCGTTACGATCGATTCAGATCATGACCAGGAGTTTGCTTTGCATACTGCTCACACTGCAACCGATCGTCAGACGGATTCTCAAATGACATCTGCTGCTCCCGCTTCATTTGACGGCAGTTCCAATCCACAAGACCGATCGCTGAACCGTCTGCTGCAAGTCAAAGAGATTTACTATGAGCCTGCAGTTTTAGAATATCCGCGTGGACAGGAAATTCTCTCGCGTTATCCCGATGCCCGCCAGCTCGAAGTTGCCTCTCACTGGCAGATTCCTGACCTGCACGGCAACGAAGACTCAGTTGAGAACTGGAACCGGATTAAGCGCACGGTTTTAGTGCTGGGTGTGAAGAAATCAATTCAGGCAAGATCAAACGATCGCAGTGCAGATTTTATTGCGCCCTCTCACTCAAACGGCTGTGCAATGGCTTGTTCCTATTGCTTTGTCGCTCGCCGTAAGGGGTTCGCCAATCCAATCACCACGTTTGTGAATATTGAGCAGATTCAAAAATATCTCAAACGACACGCGGCAAGACAGGGCGAGAAGACGATCGCCTCTCAGACTGATCCATGCTATTGGATCTATGAAATTGGAGAGAACAGCGATTGCTCAGTGGATGCTGCAATTTGCAATAACGTGAAGGATTTGATTACGCTATTTCGCGAGATTCCAAACGCCAAAGCCACATTTGCAACCAAGCGCGTAAATCGTGATTTGCTGAATTATGATCCGCAAGGAAAAACCCGAATCCGCTTTAGCGTGATGCCTCAGTCGATCGCTCAAGCCGTCGATATTAGAACTTCGAGCATCAACGATCGCATCAATGCCGTGAATGATTTTGTGAATGCAGGCTATGAAGTGCATTTGAACTTTGCGCCCGTCATCTATCATGAGAACTGGAAAGAAAATTATACGGCTCTGTTTCAGCAAATCGACGACACGCTATCTCCCACAGCGAAGGCGCAGCTTCAAGTCGAGGTGATTTTCCTGACCCACAACGAAGGGCTGCATCAGGTGAATCTGGGCTGGCATCCGCAGGGTGAGGAGTTGCTGTGGCGACCTGAATTACAGGAGCAGAAATATTCTCAGAATGGCGATATCAACCTGCGATACAAACGCGGCTTTAAGGGGCAGCTCGTCTCTAGCTTTTGCAATTTGCTGCAGCAGTATTTGCCCTACTGCAATATTCGCTATGCATTCTAGATTGTGAGAACGAGAGAGGGCGATCGTCTATTTTCTCGTCAGGTTTTATAGAAATAGAGGCGCAACTCCGTGCAGCACAATATCGCCAACAAAGTGAGACAGCATAGCGGCTTCCAAACCAAAGGTGAAGTAGAGATAGCCAAACCCAAGTCCCGCTAGTCCATTCAGCAAAATTGCTCTGGTTATCACCAGAGGCGTGAGCAGCAAAATTGCAGCTGTTGCAGGCAGATGTCCTAACTCAAACAGGATTGCTGCGCCAATCGTTGCAATCCACAAAATCGATCGCGTCGGATAACCGTTTGCGCGACGAGCAATGAACTTACCCAGAAGCGCAATCAGCGACAAAACAAACAGCCGCAGATAAATTTCTTCGCTGATGCCGCCCTAAAATGCAGCCATTCAGCCCTGCCATGCTAGAGGCTGAATGGTTGCCGCGATCGGACTACTTGCCTGACCCAGGCGGTGAGCCAGCGCAGGCGCAAGCACAAACTCATCCAGCCCCAACACTGCCAGCGATGACACAATTCCCCAGCCGACGCCGGAAGCAAAAAGGCTTTGACGCGCTCCCCAACTGACTCTCCTGCAAGCAGAGCATTGAATACAGGCGTGCCCAACCCTGTCCGATTTGCGAAAAACAAGCCCGCCGCGATCGTAATTGCCAGCACGATCGCAGATTGACCAATTTGTAGCGCAACGACAACAGGCAGCGAAAACGGAAGCTGAATCGTCGCAAGGTTCGCAGAGCGAAGCATTAGCGCATAGGGAACCAGAGCGATCGCGCCAAAGAGTCCGGCAAACCAGAGAGCTAGAAAAAGCTGCCGATTCAAGGGTGTAGATTTCGATTGAGCAGTTGCGCCCATGCTTTTCAATGGGAATAGACTTTTGCTGGGCTAACCATTCCCCGGTGCGAAACGCCCAGCAGAGTGCAATCATCCGGCTCAGCCGCTCAGGCTCTTTGAGATAGGTCGCCTCTAAACAAAAGCCTCGGCTTTTCAGACAGCCACACAAGGTCTCAATTGCCCACCTTTTAGCATCGTCGGCAAGTGCTCGATGCGGACGATGATGAGTGATGACAATCAGCAGTGTGCTATCCTCAAGCCGTCGCGCGCTGACGTAAACCCAGTGTCCTCATACCCAGCGGCGCTTGCGGTAGTAGCGGGCACGGCTGCCCCCTCAGCCTGCCCTAACGGGGGCAACGCCCCTGGTCGGTGCAAGTTGTTACAGAGGTCCGGCGCATTAAGGTTTTTTAGCGGGCTTACTGGCTTCAGACCTAAAGAGGATCAAGCCTATGCCACGCAATCGCTTTGGACGAATCAAAGAATCTCCTCGGTTGGAGGGAGCTTACACCGCTTTCAAAACCTGGCAAGACAGAACAGCGCCAGTTGACGCTACAACAAGCGGATGGAGCCGATCGGGAAATTAATCGCACGTTCTTGCCTCCGCTGAAAATCCTCGTGTCGGCGGTTCAAGTCCGCCTCCTGGCATCCCTTTCAGCAATCGACCTGAATATCGCGTTTCCCATAGTGGTGCGGTACGGGGGTGCAGGAGGCAGTGCCCCCTGTAGGGGGGGGTTACCCCCACACCCCACCTTCACCCGAAAGAGAACTGCTATATTTTGTAAATCAGTATCGAGCCTGTGAAGTTTGCACAGAATGAATGCTTATCTCACGGGAAGTCTAAATAACTGAGCCTGGATAAATCTGAAATTGACTGGCAGAATTTAAGCAGCAACTAAAATTACCGACAGTACCGCTAGCCCGATGCCAACTGCCTGCTGAAATGTAATCGCTTCGTGTAGAAAGAAATACGCCAAGCCGATCGTCACGACCGGGTAGAGAGCAGATAGCGTCGCAACCAGCGTTACAGGTCCGCGCATAACTGCCTGAAGAAAGCAAAACGCGCCGCCCGCACCCAGCAGTCCAGTTGTCATCGCTAAAGGAATGCCGATTGGATGAATTTGTGGACGGAACTGAAGTCCGATCAAGACGATCGCTCCAAGCACCAGGCTACCTCCAACTTCAAAAACGATCGCGCTGTTTGGCTCCAGGTAGCGAGTTGTAAGTTTAGGCAAAAAGCCCCAAAAACCCCACAAAAAAATTGCGCCGATCGTGGGAAAAATCCATTCTTTCATGAGCTACAGCACTTCTGCCTTTAGCTTTGAAATCGGCAGGTACAGCATTTTCTGCCATCCCGGCACATATGCCCGCTTGCGAAACACATCGTAGTGGTTCCGCTCGATCGCATTCAAAATGCCGCGATATAGCATCAGGGCAGACCAGACGGGGAACCGCGCATCCGGGCTGAGCTGGCTAATTCCCGATTCTGCCTCAGCAAAAAACTTGCGGGCACGCTGAATTTCGTACTTCATCAGGGCACGCCAGCGATCGTCCACCACAAAGTTAAACAAATCTTTTTCGCTATAGTTGAACCGCTCCAGGTCTTCCAGCGGCAGATAAATTCGTCCCCGACGGGCATCTTCGCCCACATCGCGCAGAATGTTGGTTAACTGATTGGCAATTCCCAGCGCGACTGCCTGGGGAGTGGGATTGTGCTGTGGTTTTCCCTGATCCCAGGGAGCCGTGCCCTGGCGGGTGTCAATTCCCATCACGGGCGTTGTCATCAAGCCCACTGTGCCTGCAACCCGATAGCAGTAAAGCTCTAGCTCCTCAAAGGTTTCATAGCGCGATCGATACAGATCCATGCGCTGCCCGGCAATCATGTCGCGAAAGGGTTGGATATCAATCGGAAAGAGATCGAGCGTATTAACCAGGGCAACATCCACATCGTCGAGCGGTTGTCCGGCAAAAATGGTTTCCAGATTGCGTTCCCACTGATCCAGCGTCTCTTCGGTGGTTAATGCTGCGCGAGGACCATCAACCAGCTCATCGGTGCGCCGACACCAGACATAGATCGCCCAAATTGCACGACGCTTTGCCTCTGGCATCAGCAATGTTCCGAGATAAAACGTTTTGGAATATTCTGCTGTAATCCGACGACAGACTTCGTAGGATACCTCCAGAGGAGTCAGGGCAGTAACATGGGGGGATTCAGGCAGTTGCAGCATTACATCGCAAGCTGAGGGTTGACTTCGGAGCAGGAACTTCGGAGCGATCAGCTATCAGCTATTCTCCTACGGAGGTGCAACAAAATTGGCAACAGATTGGGAAATTTGCGAGGATTTGTTCGCTATCTATTGCCACGATGCTTAGACAGAAGCAGTAAGCTCTAATTCTGCTGCAGTTTGCTCCAGTTCAGGCTGTCGATCGACGATCGCTTGAGCCGTCAGTTTACCAGATAATACCGCGCCTTCCATACTCGCCAGGTATTGCTGCATCGTATAGCTGCCCGATAAGAAGAAGTTGGCAATCGGCGTTGCTTGATCAGGGCGATAGTTCTGACGACCGGGGGTTGACTTATAAACCGATCGCGGTGTTTTCACCACTTTGTATTTCCGCAGTTTGGCAGGATTGTCTCCGGTCAAATGTTGCGGGAACAGCCGCTCTAATTCCTTCATCGTGGCTGCAATAATTTCTTCGTCCGATTTGTCAATCCAATCCTTTGCAGGCGCGAGCACAAACTCCAGCATCGAGCGATCGGGGTCTTCATAGCCTTTGCAGGTGATGCTCATGTCGGCATACACGCTGAGTAAGTCCGATCGCGAAAATAGAAGCTGATCGATGTCGGTGAGCTTGCGATCAAACCACAAATGCAAGTTAATCACCGGAACGCCCTCCAAGCCTTCCAGCTTCTGGAAGAACGGCATTGCCTTCCACGGTTCCGGCATCAGGGCTTTCATCACATCCACCGACATTGCAGAAACGTAGCAGTCGGCTGTAATGACTTCATCCGGTGCGCCATCCAGTCCGCGCAGCAGAAACCCTTTCGCGGTATTGTCATCGTTCAGCAAGATTTGCTTTAGCGGCTTATTCAGATGAACTTCTCCGCCGTTTGCCACAATGTGATCGACGATCGGCTGACACAGTCGCTCCGTGGGCGAACCGTCGAGAAACGCAATTTTAGAACCGTAGCGTTCCTGCAAAAATTTGTTGAGTGCCGTCAGAATAATCGTTGCCGAAACCTCGTCCGGATTAATAAAGGTCAGCGCCTTCGATGCGGCGATGAAGATATCAGAGCTAACCCGCTCACCAATTCCCTGCCGTCGCAGCCATTCGAGCAGGCTGTATTTATCCATTGCCTCGACGTATTTCTGCCCGCGCAGCACGCCGGGCCACAGTCCGATCGCAAAGCGAATTTTTTGCTCCCAGGTCAACATATCGTTGTTGTTGAGAATCGACATGATGACATTAAACGGAGCGGGAATGTCAGGAACCTTGAAATACGAATAGGTTTCTGGCTTCTCTGGTTGATTAAAAATCAGCGCGTGCTCTTTCCACTGAAGGCGATCGAGAATCTCTAGCTCGCCCATTAACTGCAGCATATTCGGATATGCCCCGAAGAACGCATGAAGTCCGGTTTCATACCAGTCACCGTCTTCGTCTTTCCAGGCGGCGACCAGTCCACCCAGCACATCCCGACTTTCAAACACGATGGGCGTATGACCTGCATCCACCAGGTACTTGGCACAAGCCAAACCTGCCAACCCTGCTCCGGCGATCGCAACACGCATTGAACGCTCTACCCTCTGGAGTACTCACTGCCTCATTATTATACGTTGCAGAATGTTACATTTAGCGAGCCGCAGCGTTGAATCCTGAAGGAAATCTGGGGGTCAGCGTGAGGTGCGATCGTGACAGGTCATGCGATAAATACTCGTTGTGGAGGATGTGACCTGCAATTTGATTGCGAACAACCCGTAACGCTATGGCTTATCTCGTCGAACCAGCAACCGTCGCAACACTGCAATTTCAACGCCTAATGTTTTGTAACCTACCCGATCGAACAAAACGACAACCTTATCGCTTTCATAGCGCATTACGGTTCCCACACCCCAGGACTTGTGAACCACTTGACTATTAACTGGAAAAGGCTGACGCTCTGATTTCTCAACAGTCACACCGCTCTTGCAGTTATCGCAGCGGTCACAGGGCTTCTGGAATTCCTCGCCAAAGTAGTTAAGCAAATAGGCTCGTCGGCAGTCCCGGACTTCGGCATAGCTTCGCATCATTTCCAAACGCGATTTCTCAAACTGCCGCTGTCTTTCCTGCGCTTCAACCGCTGCTGTCGCGGCAATTTCCAGGTCTTCCACCTCTTCGCTCACCATAACCTCTCCGGTTGGCAACGTTTCGACTGCGCCCACTTCAGACAGGCGGCTCAAGGCAGTTTTCAGCTTGCCCTGAGACAGTTCGGTTTCCTCTTGCAATTCCTTAGGGGCGATCGGCTCATCTTGCTCCTGCAGCATTTCTGCAACCTGCTTTACCTCCTCAGTATCCAGGTGTCCGCCGCTGGCAAAAAATCGACGAATCCTTAAATCTTCAGGATTGTAGAACAGGATGATTTCCGCTGGATTGCCATCTCGTCCTGCCCGCCCAATTTCTTGATAGTAGGAGTCGATCGAATCACTGATATCCGCATGAAACACAAACCGCACGTTCGGTTTATCCATACCCATCCCAAACGCAGTGGTCGCCACCAAAACGTCAATCTCATCCTGCATAAATGCCGCTTCAGTCTGAGTTCGATCGCCTGACTTCATCCCAGCATGGTAAAAACCCGATCGCAGCCCAACCTCCTGCAGCTTCTGGGCAATTTCCTCGGTTCGTTTGCGCGTTGCGGCGTAGATAATGCCCGGCTTGGCTGCCGCTTGAACACCCTGAATTAGCGCGTCCTGCTTCTCTTCCTCATCATCAAACCGCCGCACGTCTAGAAATAAATTAGGGCGATCGAACCCGCGTACAATCACCGCCGGATTTTTCATGCCAAGTCGCTGCACAATTTCTTCCCGTACTGGAGGCGCAGCGGTTGCAGTGAGAGCCAGAATTCGCGGATGTCCCAGGGCTTCTATTACAGTTCCCAGACGCAGGTAGTCTGGTCGGAAGTCATGCCCCCAGGAACTCATGCAGTGCGCCTCATCTACGACAAAAAGAGACGGTTGCGCCGACTGAAGCTGCTCTAGCGTTTCGGGATTGTTGAACTGTTCTGGAGCTAAAAACAAAAATTCCAGATCGCCCTCTCTGAAACTTTCAAAGGTTTCCTGGCGATCGGACGGCTTCACAGCAGAGTTCACGACTGCGGCTTCTCCCACATTTTGCTGGGCGATCGACTGCACCTGATCTCGCTGAAGCGCAATTAAGGGCGATACGACGACCGTGGCTCTGGGCATCACATAGGCGGCAAGCTGGTAAATGGCAGACTTTCCGGCACCAGTAGGCATCACTGCCAGGGTGTCGTGTCCGTCGAGAATTGCCCGGATTGCCATTTCCTGACCGGGTTTTAGCTTGTCATAGCCAAAACGCTGCTGCGCGATCGAATTCAATTCCTCAAGATTCAGCTTTTTCCTGCCCATGAACAGTCAATACCTGTTGAGAGTTTGACGGATTGCTTAAAGCAGAAGATGCTCTACTATCTTTGCTTCCAGTAGCCGTAAGATAGCGAAACCTGGAGTCAGCCAGAATCTCTACTTGGAAAGATCAGTTGTTCTCAAGCTTTCATCATGAAGGAGCAATTACTCCGGCGGCAGAACAGCCTCGCGTTGCTGCAGTGCCCACAGCACCCCAGTCGCGACAGTGCCGCTAAGCAGCATCACGCTGATCTGCCGTTCTCCTGCAAGGGCGCAGCTCAGGCTTGAGATTCCCAGCACGATCGCCAATCCTCTAGCAAGAGCCAGCATTCGCCGTACAGCTTGCTGAGCTTCGGTAACCCGTTTCAGTAGATCGGCATCTTTGCCTAAATATTCCGAAGCATGGAGCAGGCGGTGATTTTCCTGATATTTTACGAGATCAAGCTGATAATAGGTTCCTAAGTCTCGATCGCGTAGACTTGCCACCGAATGAAGCCCAAATCGTTTCGCATGAGTAATTGCTGTCCGAATCTGCTGCTTTGTTGCAAGGGGACGCAGGGCTTCAAACACCGATTCTCGGTATATCCCTGTCTTTGCCATTTCAAGGATTTTTTCGCTCAATTCTGAGACAGACAGGCGGCGGGTGATTTCATTCATGAGCCTGAAGCCTATAAAGTTAGAGGCTGAGGTCTGAGCCTCAGCCTTTGTACTGTTATTGTACTATTCAGACGCAATTATTTTTGATTGTCAGACTTGAAGCGTCCTGTAATAAACGATCGCTTCTGAGCATGTTTCGTTTTGCGTCCGCTCACCCGCTTGCGCCACATCCTGAAGCTAGACTCCTGCATTTCCCGCCGCATCAGGGCGATCACCTGCTTTTCGCTCAAACCAAACTGAAGCGCGATCGCCTCAAACGGAGTCCGGTCTTCCCATGCCATTTCTATAATGCGATCGATAGATTCACTGTCGAGTTTCGGTAAGTCCATACTGATATGAAACAGCAGAATAATTCAGTCAGCAAAGGAAGTCTAGAAAAATGGAACTTCATCAGGTCGAATCCAGCATGATTCAAGCTTTTGGCTATGACGCAGAGACAGAAACACTGCTCGTTATCTTTAACAGCGGCAAAGCCTACGAATACTTCAAGGTACCGCAGGACATCTCTGAGGGCTTAGTGCTGGACAATTCCAAAGGAAGCTATATGCGTAGCCTGATTATCGATCAGTACCCTTACCGGAAAGTTAAAAAGAGGTCGAAACGCTGATACCCTAATAGCCTCCATGAAAGCCTGGAGCTCTGATCTTCAGTTGAAACGAACCTAATCAAAAAGACACCCCCCGAAGGGAGTGCCTTGGATGAGCAGTCGGGTGGGAACTAGCCGTTGACCGCAGGAGCCGTGAGCGCCACCGGTGCCGCCTCGCCTGCTGCCAGGTCAAGCGGGAAGTTGTGCGCATTCCGCTCGTGCATCACTTCCATCCCCAGGTTCGCCCGGTTCAGCACGT
>Ga0224722_1000538_pt1 | contig 22108 bp, 21 predicted proteins | sample Balambano_FR1_Me_FD_161646 | JGI IMG/M metagenome (GOLD analysis project Ga0224722, IMG submission 161646) | Freshwater sediment microbial communities from Lake Towuti, South Sulawesi, Indonesia - Balambano_FR1_MetaG | ecosystem: Environmental > Aquatic > Freshwater > Lake > Sediment | place... | reverse complement strand
GGGAGGACGAATACATTTCTATCATTGGACATTCGGGTTGTGGTAAATCCACATTGCTAAAAATCATTGCAGGACTGGAAAAAGCGTCTTCAGGTTCAGTGCGGTTAGAAGGTCGAGAAATTCGCAAACCCGGAGCCGAGCGGATGATGGTGTTTCAGCATTACTCGTTGTTGCCGTGGTTAACTGTGCGGGAGAATATCCGCCTTGCTGTGGATGAAGTCTTGGATGCCATACCCGATAAAGAAAAACAACGCATTGTCAATGAGCACATTGCTATGGTGAACCTGACTAATGCAGCTAACAAATATCCCGATGAATTGTCAGGTGGCATGAAGCAACGTGTTGGCATTGCTCGTGCTCTGGCGATTTGCCCTAAAATGCTACTGATGGATGAACCGTTTGGTGCTCTAGATGCCCTGACACGAGGGAAATTGCAGCGACAGGTCTTGAACATTTGGGAGAACCAGCGGCAAGCGGTTATGATGGTGACCCATGATGTCGATGAAGCGATTTACATGTCCGATCGCATTATCCTGATGACGAATGGGCCCGCTGCCACGATTGGTGAAGTTTTAGAAGTCCCCTTTGCCCACCCCAGAGAGTTTCGTGAGCTTCGCGAACGATCTGAATATTACGAATTGCGAAATCACGCCCTCAACTTTTTGGATCATCACTTCAGCCAGGACGATTAACATAGCAACAGATGAATAGGTTAGGACAATCTCAGTTAGCCAAAACCCAAAACGCATGAGCTTCATGCCCAACAATGTCCTAACTATCCCTTCGACTGCTTTATGGCGATCCCAAAGGGCGCATTAATGGTTGGGGGAGTTAACCACAGAGGCACGGAGGACACAGAGGACATCTGATAGGTGACTCGCTCAACCCTGGAACAGCGGTTGGTTTTCTCCTCTCTGTGCGCTCTATAGTCTCTATGGTTCCTCTCTCTTTCCCAGCCTCCCCTAATTGCTAGATGCCCCCGATCCCAAATTGTTCATGAACACAGACTCTCAGAGGACAAGGGGCTTAAGCCCCTTGTCTGTTCAGAACCTGATTGAAATGGCTGTAGTGTGCCGCAAGTTCGGTGAATTACCTCGAAGGTTTGATGGAGTAGTACCCTACCTCATCATCATCTTTTGTCTTGGAAATGGCTGTAATCCAAAAAACGAACGCAAAACCAAATTGCAACGCTATATTTTGTGGTTCTAATTCTTAACTCATCTACTTAATCAAAGTTGATAAAACAGAAGGGCGATCGCTGATATCGCTTCACTTTAAATTTCGCTAAAATCAAAAGGTAGTTTTGTAATGTCTATATCTAAACGCTACCCATTCTGTTGCTATCCTGCTCACATCTTTGATTTTGCTGAGATTCTGCACCTTAATTGGTCTGGATTAACAGGTGGGCAGATTGCTCCTATGCAAGTTCTATAGCTTTCCTATTTTATTTTGAAATGATTGGTTAGGGCCTACACAGTTAAAGGATTTGCAGGGCGCGAAGCGCTCAAAAATTCCAACTATCCCAGTTTCTCGCACGAAGGGCGTAGGTTCTATTGATGTAGGAGAGTGGGTAAAGTCTACATTGTCTGCTTTGATTGCACTGATCACCATTGTTTGTGCTTATGAAAAGCTGTAGCCGACAAGAGTGATTCAGAATAATTTGACAAGTTGATACCTTCAAACCTGTTTTTAACCATGAGCTAGTTGAGTCAGGAGATTTTTCCATGATAAATATTAAATCTGTCCTTGCCCGTCTATGTGGAACACTGGAATCCTATGAACGGGTTAATCAACTCCTGCTTTTTCCAGGGCGAAATTCTGCTACCTCATCTCAAGCTTCTACCTTGACTGAGAGTGCGATCGTTGTCGCTTACAACGGCTCCCCCAACAGCCAGGCGGCACTTGATCTGGCGTTCTGTGTTGCTCATCAAATGCGCTTGGCTACTTATCAGCCCGTGGTCATTCATGTGGTTTACGTTGTTCCCTGTGCTCTGACATCTGCTTCGTCTCAGCTTAGCTTGAGCCATTTAGAACAGGTAGATCGGGTGCTGTGGCAAGCACGTTATCTGGCGGAAGAATGGCGCGGTTCTTTTAACACCCATCTACGCTTTGGGGATGTAGCTACTGAAATCACCAGTTTTGTGCAAGCAGAAAATACTGCCTTATTGATTATGGGTTGCCGCGAGGTGAATCATCCCCTGGTACAGGCGCTCATCTCCAAACTGTCCTGTCCTTTAGTTGGCATTCCCACATCTTTAGACTGGTGCGCCGATATCGTTTCTTTCAGTCCAGATGCGTCTCAAACTGTTCCTGTTTAAGCGCGTCAGCACTTACGCTTCCTATGCAGAAAGAATAAAAGGCATACATTTAGGGAGATCTTGCAATCCTTGCGAATGCGCCTCCCATAGTGGATTATTGTATGCAGTGTGCTGTGTACTGGACAGCAGTAGCAAGGGACTGACACGCCATTTATGCCACCTTTAAAGAGCACCTTCAACAAGGGTTTGAAACCATGCCATACTTTCTATGACTGAGTTCTCCAAATTTTATTGAGTGAGGAATTATGATTTTGCCAGGTTCAGCCGTTCGGGTAGTCAATGTTAACGATACATACTACGGTTTTCAGGGTCTAGTGCAGCGGATTAGCGATGGCAAAGCTGCTGTTCTGTTTGAGGGGGGCAATTGGGATAAGTTGATTACCTTCCAGCTATCCGAAATTGAACTAGTTGATGCAACCGCCGGACGGAAGAAGAAATAGAGTTCTATGCGTTTACCCCTGCCCCAGTTCAACCTTGCCCAACGACGACCCGGACACATCGCTGAGGTAGTTGAGACGGCAACAACTGAGTTTTTGGCCCAATGTTTAGAGCCAGAGGATTTGAGTTTTGCAGTCATGCCGCCGTTTGGCAGTTGGGTCAAATCTCACGATGAAGAATCGGGCAATCAAATTTATGCCGTGGTCTATCATGCCACCACGATTCCCATCGATTCTGTCCATCGAGCCAGAGCGTTGGGGTTATCTTTACAGGAGTTGCGGGAACAGCAACCCCAAATTTTTGCCATGCTGAAGACAGAGTTTCGGGCGGCGATCGCAGGCTTTCAACTCGGACAATCCGCATCTAATGGCACCAAGCAACTGAGCGCAACTGTATACCAACATTTACCACCCCGTCCCCCGCAAGTGCATCAGGCAGTGTACTATTGTGAACCAGAAGAAGTGATTCGTTTCAGTGAGCAGTTTGACTTTCTCCGTACCTTGTTGCAGGTCACAGGTGCCCCAGTGGATAGCCTAATGGCGGCTACCATTCGAGAAATTTATCAACTCCGTCAGGGCGATCGCGCTTGGCTTGTCCAGGCCGGACGAATGTTGAGTTTGGTGTTGAAAGACGACTACGATCGCCTGCAAACCATTCTGAGCCAAATTTATCTTCGATAGGGCAACCACAGAGGCACAGAGAGCACAGAGGTAATTTCAAGGGTCGCATTACTCCAGGAACATCACGGGAGCAGAGGAAAACCACTTTTGCTCCTCGTCTGCCTCTATTGGTGATGTTCACTCTACAAGCGATCGATTTGCATTCCTTTGCAGGAGAATCATCTAAATGATGTAGGACTGACATACGTCGTTGGAAAAACCAGGATAGTTGGGGGATCTGTGGAGTGCTTCGTGCCTCACAAGTCTCCCAACTGTGTAATACCAATTCTAAGAAAACCAGAACCAGATAATTTTTTGAAACTCGCCCTGGGGGCGAGTTTCAAAAAATTATCTGTAGTGGGTTTTTAGAGCATTGGTATAAGTCCTATTGCCGATCTAGGCGATCGCTTTATGCAGGTGCAAACGGGCACAGTCCATCTTGAATGCGGCTCAAATACCATTCGCAGTGATATTCCTGGTATCACTTTTCTTCTCCGTTTTTCATCACAGGCACCCATCTATTAATTCATCGCCAAGATCAGCGACGTATTAACCCTTTAACCAATCTTGAGTCTCTTCGCATTGGTGTGATTCGCAGAACCACTACAGAATCGTTTATTTGTGAGCGCTGAGGTTGTGATCTCGTCAAAGGTTCATAATCTAAACAGTCGATGGCATCTTCAGATAAAGCTGAACACGGATGTACAGTACACTTTAAGCGGTAGTCTCCTGTAAAGAAAGCGCAGTGACTACAAGGAATTTGATGTAAGCGTCGTAACCGTGAGAAGCCATCTCGCACAGCCAAACCAAGGGCTAGAATAAAGCCAATTAATCCAATCCAAATCGCGATTCGACACAAGGAAATTGCCGCCAGACAAGTTATCTGCGAGAACACATCAAACATGATTACCTCACGTAAAACATATGCAAGTTACAATGGATTAAACAGTTGGGCTGGGCTGCAAACTTTCCTTGACATGAAATTCGAGGGAGAACCAAAAGTCCCTAATTTGTTGACTAACCAATTTGGGCTGAAAATAATGAAAGAAATAACGCCCATTGGGACACTGCCAGAGGCGATCGCAGTCTTTTAGCCGAGGTTGCCATCCCTGCAATGAGTTAGGGTCAATTACCACATCATCCTGACTTCCACAAACGAGCAGTGGCACGGGTGGAATGATTGGAGGGCAATGAAACCGTTGATATAAGGTATGAGGTGATAGGGATGTGAGCAGGTCGTGTTCTAACACACTAACAAATTCTTCGATCAGCGAATGAGACTGACAACCCAACAGGGTATAGGCAGTTTGAGTCAGCAGCATTTTGCGTGAACAATGAATCAGGTGCAGTTGAGTATAGTAGTGTGCCTGCCAATCAACAGCGGGATAAACTCCTACGGAGAGAAGAGTTAGCGATCGCACTCGTTCAGGATGTCGATTAGCATATAATAGCCCCAATAATCCACTCGTGCTATGACCGAGCAAGTGAATTGGGCGATCGTGATGCTTTAAATAATCATGTAATAGCGTCAGAGCCACTTCTAAAGCGGTTGGTTCATCTGGAGTTTGGCAATATTCCCAACAGGCAAGAGGCACATCCTGAGACAAGCGGTTTAATAGAGGACGGTCGAATCTTTGTAGAGCAGGGTTAACATGCAACCAGAGAGCAGCAGGTATTTGAGACATTGAGCTTTCCTGAGACACATTGCTTGAAGTGGAGTGTATCCCGATTTTGCGAGTGGCGCGGGCGCAACCCGCGCCACTCGCAAAACCAGGTTTAGTGAATTTCCAAAGTGGGATGCAGTCTTGAATTGAGATGGCTGGATTGGAAGACCATGAGATAGACCGTAAAGATGCCAATTCCAGGGTGTGTTAGCGTCAGCGTAACGCACAAGCCGCAGCAGGGGTTGCGTTACGCCAGGATTGGAGTTGCTTTACACACCAAATTCTTGTTTCAATTGAGCAACCCAGGATTTAATGCGAGTGTTAGTCAAATCAGATTGATTATCTTCATCAATCGCCAAGCCCACAAATTTACTATCTCGCACTGCCTTTGATTCGTTGAAGTCGTAACCATCAGCCGACCAGTAGCCAACTGTTTTGCCCCCCAACGAGGAAATTTTCTCCTCCAAAATTCCCATTGCATCTTGAAAATTATCAGCGTAACCCACCTGATCACCTGCACCAAAATAGGCAACTTTTTTGTTCTGGAAGTCAATCGCATCTAACTCATCATAAAATCCTTCCCAATCGGCTTGCAGTTCACCGACATTCCAGGTTGGACAACCCACAATAATACAACCATATTGTGCAAAATCACTGGTATCGACACTGGCGATGTCGTGTAGCTCAACAACTCCATCTCCACCAAATTCTTTCTGAATCAATTCTGCAACTGTCTGTGTATTTCCAGTCTGAGTTCCATAAAACAAACCAACTTTTGCCATTTTCTCTCCTGTTTACTTCATCCGAGACCAATTAGTGCAATTGACTTTTTCCATTGCCAGGTTCTGGTTAATTCTGCAACTGATGGCAACCTCTAATGTTCAGGTTGAACTAGAACATACAACCAATACTGCTTTGATTTTGAAGAGCGATCGCCTTGGGTTAATAGGCGATCGAGTTGGGGCGACAAAGGCAACGTTCCTCTGCAATCCACACAATAACCATACATGCCTCTTCGATTAATATGTCGCAGGAGTTTTCCAGAACAGTAGGGGCAGTCCATAAGTCAGTGCCATCGCTTGCAAAGAAAGGGATTCCCAACTATTCTCTCAAGAGAATCCCTGTAATTAAGCAGAATTAAACCTCTACAGAATTCAGTGCTCGTTCAACTCGCCGGAAATCAAATCCGAGTGCTCGAAGAGCGTGCCACAGATGCCCTTGTAAGAAGAAAAAAGCCAGGAAGAAGTGGGCATTGGCCAACCAGCAGCGCGGGGTGTGTGCGCCCATTGGTAAAACTATTGTGTCAGCAAAGTAGGGAGTGATGCCCAATTTGATATCCAGGGTTGGCCCATAAAATTCAACCGGATAAGCCAATGTATTGACTGCACAAAAATAGGCGGCAACAAACCCTGCCAGAGCAATCCCTCCTAGAGAATAGGAAAGAATGGCTTCTCCAGAAAAGATTAATACCTTCTTAGCCCAGTTCAATGGAGGTACTAAAATGTGCCAAACACCACCAGCAATTAGCAAAATTCCCACATAAATGTGTCCGCCCACAAGATCTTCTAAATTGTCAACACTAGCAAAATGAGTTTGATAGCCATAGATGACAGCAGGATTAAGTGTGGGTTCTGTCACGAGACGCACGGTTTGTGTTGCAGCATCATACAACCCACCCCAATACATGGCTTTGAAGACAAGCAGCAATGCCCCCATGCCGAGAAACAGTAAATGATGTCCCAAAATCAGCCCTAGCTGCTTGGGGTCGGTCCACTCGAAATGGAACTTTTTTGCTTGACCAGAAGCTGTTTTTAAGTCCTCTGGCGCTTTAAAAGTATGGAACAGTGCTCCGGCTGCCAAAACGGCTGAGGAAATCAAGTGAACTGCCCCAACGACGAAATAGGGGTAGGTGTTTGTGACTTGTCCTCCGTCTCCTACTCCTAAACCCAGCGTCGCCAGATGAGGCAAGAGGATTAACCCTTGTTCTCCCATCGGTTGAGTAGGATCAAACCAGGAGATTTCAAACAGCGTAAAAGCACCTGCCCAGAATGTGATTAGGGCGGCTTGAGCAACGTGGGCAGCGATAAATAAGCCAGAGAGGTTGGCAAAGCGAGCATTTCCGGCCCACCAATCATACTTCACAGTGGGATTATCGTAGGTCTGCATAAGTTAATGAGGAAATTGAGTTTTTCTTGATGACTTAAATTCTCAATAAGTCAACCAAAGCTAGTTTAGAATCTTTCTCAATAATACGAGGTTAAGTATTGTTACAATGAGGATTGCTGAATGGTGTAGATAGGTCAGTGCATCCTTGTAGTCAAGGGAGATCAGATAGCATGATCAACCACAGATGTCCAGAGAGACAAAGATAATGAAAGTAATTCCTATAAAACAGTTCTGTTTGGAAAAGCACCCCTTCAAGATGAGCGTGAGTTCGATCATTTCGTTAAACTCACAGGGATGAGATTTATGTGAATTGAAGTTGCTCACTAAAAAGGCGATCGCTCTCGATCGCCTTAGTGCATCTTTTACACTTGCTGGTTACTAGTGGTCTGGCAATTTTGATTTGCGGGATACGCCGCAAATCAAAATTAAATTAAAGGCAGTTTTGAGGGGTCTGTGACCTCTCAAAACTGCCTTGACAGGATTACTAGTCGCGACCGCGTCGCCCGCGTCCGCCTGCCCACGGCGGAGGGCCGCCTGCGTTGCGAATACGAATGATATCACCATCACTCCGGGTGATTTGAAAGGCATCAAAATCGTAATCGTCGTATTCACCAACGACTATCACTCGTTCGCCCTGTTGTAAGTTCAACTGGTGATACCATTGAGGCCCAGCATCAACAATAATTTGTCCAGTGCCATCGTCTAGAATAAACTCATTGCCGACGACGCTACGGATTTCACCAGCAATTGTTACTTCTGGGTTGCGCTGTAACTCTCTGATGGGAACTTGTGCTTGAGTTCCTGGAATCACAGCGGTCAAGCAGGCAGTTGCTAAGGTTAATACAACGAATGGTTTCATAAAGGTTCATCAAATCACGGCACGGTGTCTGTTATGAACAGAAATATAAACAGCAAATATGACCACAAGATGACGGTCAATCGTTCTACAGCGCCGCAAAGACATAAGTTTGGGCAGTTGGCACAGTTATCGCATGATTTTGACATTTTGATAACAATACCCGCTGCCCTGCTAATCTGTTCAAGCCAATTATCCGAACAATCGGTTCAAACAATTTGCTCTAACAGCTTGTCCGAAACAACTGCTTCGGCAACTGCAATGAGTGAACTTCATATCGTCGGCTTAGGATTAAGGATTAAATAAAACCCAAAACTTTTTTGTGGGAAGCACGGCGCAGCCGCGCTTCCCACAAAAAAGTTCGGTTTTATTTAATTCACGTTCCTTACTTCAGAATGCCGAAGTAGAAAGCAGCAACGATGAAGTTACCCGCTAACAGCAAAAGCGCCCAGCCTGTACGAAAAGGGTAGGTTTTCATGTGATTCGTTTCCTCATCAAGGAGTCTCAACCATCTAAGCATTTGGGATGCCAGCATGATCCGCATAGGGATAATGCTGGTATTCCCAAACCTGCTATTACATTACTAGCCTGGATGTAACAAAGCATAGTCTTTTTCAGCAAAACGATAAGAAATTTAGACTTTTAAGGGGTCGCCCAACAGATTCAGTCCAGAAGTTGCCAAATGAACCGCACAAGCGCACCGTAAGAGCAAAGGAGAAGTAGCGCGATCGCCCTCTATGCTTTTAGATTGGCGCGATTGGGAAGTGGGCAGACGATAAGCTTGAGCCGCTCCATAATTCACATTCCAACCTAGATCACGCAGGGAAGCGATCGTCATCTGGCTCAAGGGTTCAGAGGTGCCCACTGCTTCTGCGGTAGAGGTCATTAACTCTTGATCAAAGACTGCTTCATCCCAGTGCCCGAGGAGAACGGGTTGAACAGGAATGTCTGTTTGTTGATAGGTGCCCAGCAACTCACCATAGGCCCAACCTGCATCCGTTGTGGCTTGGTAGGTTGCGGTAGCTGAATTGACCAGCGTTTTGCCATTGATGGTGGTCTCCCACAGGGTGCCAAACCCCAGTACATGCAAGAATTCATGCAAAACGGTATCCCCTAGATAAGTTGGATTAGCATTGAATGTGCTCAAGTTATTAGTATTCAAAGTCACGGAACCACTCACGATTTGCAATTTCCCCGCTGCGGTGGAAGTGGTTGGCCCAGCAAAAGCGATCGTTGAGGTATTGCCCAGAGATTCGCCCTCAATTGTAATGGGCAAAGGATTCTCTCCTGTGATATCGCTGCGATAGGGGATGATTTCTTCCAGAAAAGTAACGGCAGACTGAATCGCTGACCGAGCCGCTGTTGTTAGCCCCGACAAACCCGCACCCAGGGTCAGTTGAATGGAAAATTTTTGATCATCTTCTGGCGCTGGTGTGAAGCTTGTTGTAACCGTATAGTTAGCAGTTTGGTTGTTGTAACTTGTGACCTGAACGAAATAAGTACCACTTTGCAAAAAGCGGCGGATGAACTCACTACCACGATCGCGCTCCCACTGCCAGGCCAGTATCTCTCCCTGGTCAATGCTGTCATTTTGATTCGTATCACGAATTAAGCGAACATCTGCATCTCCCGTTAAATCAGTTAAATTTGCGGTAAAAATACCCGATTGGGTGAGGTTGAAGCGATAAAAATTATTTGGATTACTAGCGTTTACTTGTTGACTGCGGGTGAATTCCGGCAATTGTGATTCAGCCAACTCCAGTCCATCTGTTGGGGCGATCGCTGCTTCTGTGGTCAAAGTCAGTTTATAGCGAGTATTGCCCTGTCTTGTTGAAATTGCTATGAAGTAAGTCCCGCTTTTCAATGTCAGATTGATGCGCTCAGGTTGCCGTCCTGGTTGATTTGAGACCGCCAACTCTCGTCCCCGACGGTTGAGCAGTTGCACATCCGCATCCCGCCTCAGTTGATTCAGAGTCAGACTGAAATTGATTGGTTGGCTGAGAACAAAGCGAAAATAGTCAGCGCGATCGCGACCTCCTACAGCCCCTCGAACCACAGAATTGCTCAAAGCACCTAGATCTCTGGCTGTGGCGATCGAATCTCCTGGATCTGGTTGACGATTGCCTGAAAGGGGCGATCGGTTTTGAAACAGGCGTGAGGGACTAAGGGTTTTGGATTCGTCTGCCTTGCGGAAGGATTTGGTTTGAGAATTGAGATGACGTTGAGCAGGAAATGAACCCTGATGTAATGCTCCAGTCACAGAGAAGCGTTGCGATTGTTGATTAAAATTCATCACAGAAATTATCTAGAAGTTGTAGAGAGGCAACGAGATGAGTTAGTAAGAATTATCGGTTAGACCACTCAAATATCGACAATCAACCTGGATACCGACTCAAGTTTAACTTCTAGAGCAATCCTAAAGCATTTGTGAGATAATCCGGCGTTGCTGAAGGCGGTATGAATTCGGGTCGTCATGCTGGAGATGGCTTCCCGTAGGGTATGCAACGCAGCGAAATGAAGCATCTCAGCAGAGATGCTGAGTCCAGAGGACTCGCTTCGCGAACGCTCCACTATGTTCTGCTCAGGATGACAACTCATACCTTGATTTTCAGCAACGCCAAGACAATCCAGTAGAACAAGGGGCTTAAGCCCCTTGCCTGTTCCCAATTCAAATAGGATTGCTATAGCTCCTGCAATGAGGAATTCGGTGTTTACCCAATCTGGGAACCTTCATCTTCCTCCCCAATCTATTTGAGATTGACCTGTTTTACTGTGAATTTCTCGCTTCCTTCTAGGACATTTCTCGCTTCAAAGACAATTTTAGAAATTGATAAGGGATCAACCTGTGGAAAATTGCTGATCAACAATTCAAAAAATCGCTCATCTGTCCTTTCTGGATTTAGTTGCTGTCCTTCCTCTCGTGTAAGCTTTCTGTAAACACTATTTCCTCTAGCATCAACAATCTTCAAATTGACCCATTCTTGACCAGGCGAGAAGATGACAACCGCCTCTATCTTCTCAGGCGCAACACTGGCAATTTTATTTCTGGTTTGTTCCGACAGAACCAAACCAACTGCCATTTGATTGGTATCAGAATTGAGGTGATAAGAGACTTCATAGCCGCTAAACAGAACAGAATCTTCCTGGGGAGTGTTAGATTGCGCGTTTCGCTTCAGTCCACCGATTTCAGTCCTGAGTTCCGAATTTTGATCAACGAGGGTCTTGTTCTGTTCGCGCAGCGTGTTTTCTCTCTCTTTACTCAAATTGAATTGTTCCTTGATTGGCTCAACACGGAACCGCTCGATAAAGCCAAAAGTACCCGTGATGAGCGTAATCGTCAAGCCAATGGTCAGCGGTCTTTTCCACCACGCTTCAATGCTGGGTCGTTGAATAGATGCTGGGATGGATTGTTGAGATGTGGTTAATTTCATAGCTCTCTTCAGTCTTTAGGATAGTGTTGAACACGCCGTAACACTTAGCGTGTTCCACCGCCTTGTCGCCTTCTAGGTAAATCAGGCTCAGGCGATCGCCTTTGACAAAACTCAACCAGTTCGGTGAGGTTGCCAGTGCAACGGTTGGGTTGAACCAAATTAGTCAGAACAGGTTGGGGAATCTCAAATTCAGCAGTACCAGTAAACAACAACATAAACACAACTCCGGGCAACGGTAGATGCATAAAACTTCTCCTGAAAGAACAGTAAGCACCGAAGATAAAGAAAAGCTGGCGGGGGGCAATTTTGAGAAAAGTTTTGCAAGTGACAGATTTTGCAAAACTTTTCCTGGTAGTGGCTTAGAGAGCCAGAATAATCAGAATGATCAGAATCAGAGCAGCAATCCAGGCAGGTGAATCATCGGCTGATTTAGAGTCTTTTTGAGAGAGATCCTTCTTGTGATCACAGGCTAAACAAACATAGAGATCAGGTTCACGTTGAATGAACACTTTTTTCCCACAAGTAGGACATTCCAAAGCGTCTTTTGTTTCAATTGGCATAATTCTCTCCTACACATTCTAATTTCTATCCAGTTCTGTAATTGGCTGCACCAGCAATGTGATTCCTTGCATTCCAACAATTTGCACAAGCTGGTGGGGTTGAATCACGGTGCGACCATCGGTTTGGTAGAGTTTGGCTGGCCAGGTGGTGGCTTGAAAGCTAACTCGTCCGGGACAGTTGGGGGCGATCGCCCAGTCAACGCTACCGAAGCCAGGTCGAGGAAATAGTTGAACAGTGTCAGGGAAGTAAGCAGGACTCATAGGAATACTCCTGAGAACAAAATCAAAGCGCGATTAGGGTAGAGCGAACGCAGAATTGTATTGACGGCATCAAAATCTGGAGAAACCCGTAATTTTGAGCGCTGATGCTACCAGATCAACAAGTTGACAAAGAACAAAAGGGAGCAATCGGACAATCATTTCTGTTTCAGTCAAACAATCTCACGCTGTATGATATCACTTATCAATATCACTACACATTTATGTGATATCACAATATAATCTCATTTGACAAGGTTGACATTGATATCTTTTTTAGATATCGTATAAAAGTGCAACTCCAAAAAGCTGCCTTGCAGTTTGGCTTGGTCGCTGTTGATTTGACGGATTTTCGTCAAATCAGGACGCAAGATTGAGGAATTTGGGTTGGTGGTCACCCATCATAAGTTCCTTTATCGCTTGCTGGGCAGTGAGACTTTAGGCTGGTTGAGTGGAATATATCCAAACGGGTGCGGCTTTCTGCCAAAATCAGTTTGGTGAATTTGTTTGTTATTCCAATCTAAACCAACCAGATGTGCATCTCTAGCAGGTTAAGTCATGAACACCAAGCCATTATTAAAGCCATATTTTCAGTTCCACATCGTTCTGATATTCCTTGGTCAGATGTACTCCGTGTGTTGAGTGCTTCTGGAGCAACCGTCCAGATCTATAACGATCGAGTTTGTCTTGTTATAAGCTCTAAGCAAAAGACTAGACCGAGAGTGGGTATCCTCCATCGACCGAGCGGTCAGACATACCTTAGTTCAATCGCGATCGCATCTATCCAAGATCTGCTAAAAACATTGGGAGTCCATCCGGGTGATAGATAATGTTGAGATATAAAGGTTATACAGCCACTATTGGGGTAGATGTCGAAGCCGGAATTCTCTGCGGTAAGGTCCTCGACATCAATGACGAAATCACATTTGAGGGAAAAACGGTAGGGGAAGCCGTCCAAGAGTTTCACAGATCTGTAGATGAGTACTTGGCGTTTTGCCAGAAAATTGGGCAAGATCCTGATAAACCTTTTTCGGGTAAGCTGCCATTCCGCACCACTCCTGAAATTCATCGTTCTATCTACTTAGCAGCTTCTCAGGTTGGAAAAAGCATCAATGCCTGGATGGAAGAAATGTTAAGCAAATCCGCAGAACGCTTGTTGCATGATGAAGATGCTCGGAAAGACCCCATTCCTTCCCCCAGAGTTCAACTTCTATCTCAAGCAGAAGTTATTCCTGAAATCGTTGCCGCAGTTCAGCCTTTTTTGAAAAGTAAGGAGCCTTATGCTACATTACAATTTATTGATGCCGTAGAAGAATTCTTGAATGGGGTTGATGCGATCGAACCATTCATCAATTTAGAAGATACAGATGCAATTACTCAGGTTGTGGTTCGAGTGATCCAAGTGTTGTCAAAAGTTAATATTGCTTCATCGTCCGAGTGGACGACTTCAGAAGCTCAAACGTTAAATGAAACTCCTCCAGATTTCAGTACGCTCAAGAGAAATTCTAAGCGGCGCTAGTTTCATTCCTGTCAGTGTGGTGGGATTGAATACAAGTTCTACAAGTGATACGGCTGGTCTCCAACAAGTCGTTTCACTAATTTGTGCTGATTACAAAATCGGCACATGGCAACTTGCTGGAGAAGTTTTAAGACTTTAATCTGCCTGTAAGTGCATTTGGAGTAGGGGTGTAATAAAGCCGTGAACGATGTCTATTCAGTCCTGCTTGTGAGTGATATTCTCCTATCTTTGTTACATCCCCATACTGGTGGAACCAGGAAACATTGGAGAACAAAGAATCGAGAACAACTACAAAAGTTGTTTCAAGAGATTGAACGCAATCAGCATATCAAAGCATGTGTTGCCAAAGATACGCTAGATTACGCTTTCAGCAAAATTCTCGATCGCCATCAAGTCCACGCGATTGCTCAAAAGTTTGTCAAAGAAATTCAAGCAAAGGGTTTAGAACTACCAGCTAACTATCAATATTTTCCTAATGAACAGGTCAGGACTGAAGATATCAACGAGGCTGAAATCAGCTATGCGATTAGCGAAAAGTTAAGCGCTCTGGTATCTCTATATCCTTCCTATTATGGGCAGGGAATGTTTGATCAAAAGAATGGCTTTCAAGTCTTTTCGATTACAAAATTTCTTAAGGAGATTGAATTCAGGCGCACTCGTCAGAGTGGACTCTTTCAAACCAATCAACCCAACTCAACCAATGAGAAACAGACGTTGGAAGGCTCCAACCATGACCCCTCCGATTTTCCTCCCAACTCCAGCTCTACTGTCTTGCTCCCCATACCACCCTCAAATCTGTCGCCTTTTCAGGACTCTAGTTCGGTGCCAAGTCGCACTGTAGAGAGTGGAAAAACACCGCCTTCAATCCGGCAAGGCTATCAATCTGCATCTAGCTATGCCTCTGATGTTGCTACAGAGGTGGTCATGGCTAAATCGGCCAAAGCCGCTGCCGTGGGGTTACTGGAGTTAAACAAAATTGGACAGAATCCCCTGTCTCTGTTCAGTTTAATTGTGCTCTATTTGATGGTTGAATACCTTACTCAAGGACTAACCGACGGAGTCATTCAGCAGATATCAACACAAATTGCCCAGGAAGTAGAAGTAATTCTTGATCTGTTTCGAGGGCAAGATGGCAAGAAGGTTCAGTCTGAAAAACTCTTAGCCAATGCGCTCGTTTTTAGTTTGTTGGAAGAGGTTGAGACCTTTGAATTAGAGACCCCCAATAAGGTGCTTTGCCAGACTGGCCGCTCGACTTCTGCGAATTCTGCCACGTCAGAGCGATCGCCCGTCCTCCTAGAGCAAGGTGGATTTCCTCTCTTACTACATCGCCTGCTCGAAACTGTAGTCAGCATAAAAACTGCACTGCGGCAAAATCACCAGCATCAAGACCAGGCAGAACTGGGCAATTCTGCCAGTCCGTTAGTTCATCCTTTTACGAGTTTTGAGACGGACGAACCAGTACCCTCCTCTCCACCAACGAATTCGTCACCTATCAGTGATCCAGAGGCAATATCAGTACCAGATAGCTCAAACAAAGTAGGGAACGCTTTACAGCCAGATCAACAAGATTTGAGTGATTGTTTAGGCGGCAATTTAATCCAGTCTTTGAGCGATACACAACACGATGGAGCAAAAGATCCAGAAACAACTACAAATGTAGGCAACCCAGGGAAGAAACCGATTCAACCATTTCCTGATTCTGGCAATCAGTCTCAAGCAATAGAACCACATGATTCGTTGGAACACTACACAAATAATTCAAATAATGATATATCGAGTAAAAATGATCTGTTAGAACCTGATGAATTCAGGTTAGAGGAGTTTGATGGTGAATTAGACTCTGGTAGTCAGGCGATTGAGCAAACCAATTGGCAGCAGACGACGCAATTGGGTCGAGAGAATGAGCACAAGCAACATCATCTTCAGTCGCCTGCACCTGTCGTCTCCCTACCCGAACCAGACCCCTTAGCAAATTTCAACATTTCACCCCTCCCCTCAACCCCTGCTCAAAATCAACAAGAGAATATCCTGATCTCACCCTATTCACCCACACCTAACACAACAGATAGCAACCCCGTATCTCTCCCTATTGATACTACAAATTTGATTGATTCTGATTCATCCTCAAACTCACCTGAAATTGAATCAATTGAAACGTTAGATGGACAGGGTGGACAGAAAATCTTTGATGTCTCTGCAAACAGCCATGTCAGAATTGTTAATTTCGGTGGAGTTGGCGATGATTCAACTCCTCAAAACACCGATGAAATTGATACGATTCGCTTCTTTGGAGATGGATTGACGGCTGAAAACATGCTTCTGATGCAAGTAGGAGCTAACTTGTCGATTACCTTTACAGGAGATGCAAACACAACAATTGAACTACTGAATTTTAATTTACGGAATCTAGATAATCTACCTGCTAAAACCGCTCAATCCTTTGGCAATCTCCAGTTTGAGGGGCAAACCGCTGTTGTAGATGGCTATGACGTTTGGATTCGAGACGAGGATTGGAACCCGACCGCTATTACCAAGAGCAACCATGTCACCTTCCTCAACGAGGCTGATAATTATCTGCAAGGATTGGACAATTCCAGGGATGTCATCAACGGGCAAGGCGGCAATGATACCCTTTTGGGCTTGAGCGGCAATGACACCTTACGGGGAGGAGCCGGAGATGATTACTTGCTGGGAGGAGCAGGCGATGACTATTTAGTGGGAGGGCTGGGTAACGATACTTTACAAGGAGGAATAGGACGCGATCGCTTTGCCCTCAACCTGGATGAAGGCATGGATACAATTGTTGATTTCAGTGTCAATGAAGATGTGTTGCTCTTACCCCAAAATGTATCCTTTGAACAACTCTCTATTATCCAGAATGGAGACGACACACTCATTCAAGTTGGGCAATCTACTCTGGTAACGCTTGTGGGAGTTGCAGCAAACCTTTTGATACAACAGGCGCATATCATCTTTGGTACTCAGCAGTCATAAAGGTATTGCTTAATAATGGGATGTTTTTAGACGTGAAACCGAAGGTTTCACGTCTAAAAACATCCTCAAGATCAGCAACACCGTCATAAATAAACGGGGTTCGCTAGAATGGTGGCAAAATACACCCAATTCAAACATGTCCACAACGTTGATCACGGTTCGCCCAGAAGGATTGTATTGCGAACCAGGCAACTTTTTTATTGATCCGTGGCGACCTGTCGAGGTGGCTCTGATTACCCATGCTCATTCCGACCATGCCCGCTCTGGCTGTCAGAAATATATTGCTACCGCCATTTCAGCGGGGATTTTGCAGAAACGCTTAGGAGAACACATCCTGCTTCAAGGGGTGGACTATGGCGAGAAAATCAAACTGGGTGACGTGTGGGTGTCTTTTCATGCCGCAGGGCATGTGTTGGGATCAGCGCAGATTCGAGTGGAATATCGAGATCAGGTCTGGGTGGTTTCGGGAGACTATAAACGCTGTCCAGATCCCACCTGTGCTCCCTTTGAAGTCATCGCCTGCGATACCTACATCAGCGAAGCCACGTTTGGTTTACCTATTTATCGCTGGAAGACCGGAGAGGAAACCTGTCAGGAAATTTATGATTGGTGGCAAAGTGAACCCGAACATCCCTCGTTGTTGTTTTGTTATGCCTTTGGCAAGGCTCAAAGAGTGTTGAGTGAACTGGCTCGATTGAGCGATCGCCCAGTTTACGTACATGGTGCCATTCATGCCCTCACTGCCATCTACCGGCAGGTGGGCATAGAGATGGTGCCGACTGTGCCAGTATCAGACCTGCCGCGTGACTACAAGTTCCAGGGAGATTTAGTCCTCTCTCCCCCGTCAGGGCACCGTTCCTCCTGGATGAAACGGTTTTTCCAGCCGCAAACCGCCTTTGCTTCTGGCTGGATGGCAGTGCGGGGAGCAAGAAGACGACGTGGATATGAGCGCGGCTTTGTGCTATCTGATCATGCCGATTGGCCAAGTTTAATTCAAACGATTCAACAAACAGGAGCAAAAACAGTTTATGTAACTCATGGACAAATCGACGTGCTTGTTCGCTATTTAAACGAAGTTTGCGGAATCAATGCCATGCCCTTAAAAACCCTATTTGAAGGAGAAGGGGATATTTAACAATTCAGGCTTCAATGTTGGCAGTGACCTCACTGCCACACTCGCGGCTGACAAACTACCCGATGCAACATCATTAGGCGCAGCAATCCCCACACCGCTGTAAACCACCCTCGCGTCTTCATAAACTTTAAGGGTCTGACGATTACTCGCCAGACCCACAAAGGATAATGAATTTGCCTTACTGAACAACCGTAACCAACGTAACGAAAGAGGAATGTGTGTGCAGAAATGACAATCTAAACTAAGGGTGGACTGGTCGCATACTGTTACAACGCTGCCGATCGCATTCAATCTCTTAGGAGGTTATAGAGCTGCCGTGAGGTGTCGTCTGGATTAACTGTGTCACTAGAAAGTTAAATCGACACGCAATCACCTTCATTTTAGAACGCTGGCAATCATTGAACCGGATGTTGACTGAGAGCGGGAGGTACAGGCTCTAGTGCGGAGGGGATTGGGTTAAATCCTTCTTTGTTGTACCTTGAACATTAAGTTAGCATAGTCACTGGGTTAAGATCAGGTAATTTACCAAAGTTGATGTTGATTAAGCGACGTTAACAATTGCGACACAGTTGTTTGCGATCGAGTTTAGCTCTGTGAGGGTGTGTCTAAGGATTAAGAATTAAATAAAACCCAAAACCTTTTGGGTTTTATTTAATTCACGTCTCTAAGGGTTGGGGGAGTCTACGGAAAATCGCCAACCACAGAGGCGCAGAGAGGACAAACAAGAGAAGACCAATGTGTGTTCAGTGTGATGTGATGCAATTGGCTTTCAGGTCGCTAAAGGTAGCTCTGGCTTTCCAGGTTGCATATTGAACTCACGTCATTCTTAAATTGACCTTTGTGTCTTTGTGGTTTTTCCATCTGTCCGCTTAATTGTCTGATATACCCGTTCTGTGACTTTAAATTGCAGAACGAGTGTAAAAAAGTGGGGAATTGTCGCGATCGCTATTTTCAAACTGATATAGGACTGCTAGGATGTTCACTAATCGTTAGAGTTCCCTGCCTGGTTGGTTAACTTTTTTTTAACCTACCGTGAATGGATGTTTTTGTTGTTCCACGGTGTGTCACGATATCGTAACTTTATTGAGTAATTGATTCGATAAAGTGGGATTCTGTTATGACTACCGATTTCCGGCACTGTCAATTGAGGCGATCGCCACAAAATTGCCGCAAAATGGAATTACGGCAACAATAATCAATTTAACGTTGTAGATCTCGACAATCCTGGAAGTTTTGGAGTGTTAAAGTATGTTGCTCAGCAGAATTGTTGTTACTGCGGCTCTTCCGGATTGGTGGTGGAAACCGTATCGCAGGCTTCTAGCTCGCACGGGCAAGATGCCCGTCCTACGGCGATATTAAATTGCCTTGTCCCCTGTTCCGGGAGAACCTCTACTGCTATCCAAAAGCACACAAGCTTAAATAAGAGCGCTTTGGCTTCCAAAACAAATCTCGCCACCATCTATCTTAGCTTGAAGTTTTTTCTTGGCTGTATCAGAAAGCTTCATTTTTGAATCTAAATCGTTTAGATCTTTATATGGCCTACCCTTCATCAATCGCTTAAAAGTATTTTCGCTAGAATATTTCGTACCTTGGAAAGCGAGTTTTAGCTGATCCATTGAGGCAATGTTAATATCGATGCTTGATTTCTGATCCCCGACATCCCCCTGTTCTTTGTTAGAATCAATATTTTTATGGACTACTTTATCAGATTGTATAAACTGAATATGCTCAAGCTTCAATTTACGTTGCAAAAGAGGAGAACAAGATGGAGCAATCATGAAAGCTAAATCTGCCGGAGTCTTATCTACAGAGGAAGGTCTAAAATTTGCGTCTTTTAGCCATTGTTTGAACTTTGTTAAGTGACTACTTAAAAGCTCATAATTCTTTGCTTCACCATAACATTGAGCAACAAGAGCACCATTATGCAATAGTCCTATATAACAATCGAAGGCGTGTCCCTCAATTATAGTTGTAGTTGAACCTGAAGATAATTTATATGATTTCTGATTTAAAAAGCTCTTCCATTGTAGGTGACACTGACCTTCTATAATTTCTCGCGCATTACCTTCAAATTTTTTTTCAGGTTCTTCCTTGAAATATTTTTCATAAATTGCAAGAATTGCTGATGTATATTCCTGGCAAAATTTCCTAAAAGTTTGTATTTGTTTCAATTGTATGTTACTAATTTCGTTCCATGCCTTGTCGAAATCTTTGTATCCGCTGAAAGCTCCTTTGATTCGATCATCAATTTTGCCCCGAACTGTCTCAAATTCCTTATTACATCCTGTATTCAAATCATACGCAGTATTTAAGTTGATCACTTGTTCACTGACAAGGCTTTCTATAATAGGGTCTTCGTCTAGGAAAGTCTTTATATTCTCTGATGTTCCAACAAGATAAATGAAAAGACGAATTTTTGAGCCAAATTCCTGGGCAGATCTTTTTATCAATCCTCTGATCATTGATGATGTCAGTTGTCGTTCATTAGGATTTTTCTCTAATCCGTCAAATTCATCAATTAAGTAAGCAAACACATACTGGCTTTTTACCTTATTAATTTCCCTAATTACGTCAAAGAAAAACTCCTCAAATACTATTGCAATGGTTGAAAAATTTTTAATAAATTTATGACGAAACATATCAAGTCTAGATGATGCTACTAGCTGATTAACATCATCTTTATCAAGATATGCGTTCAAGATATATCGAGCAGTATCTTTGACTATCATTTCTGAACTGTTGAGTAGCTGCCAAAATGTTTCAGCTAAAACATAACAGTACAATTTTACGCTGAAATCTTGACTGCCACCCATAGTTACCAAATTAGTAAGAGGAAAACGACTAACAACAAAAGTGCTTTGACTAATTGTTTGGGTTTTTATCAATTCGTGTAGATACGTGAGTAAGGAAGTTTTTCCGTTGCCTCTCATTGCTGAAACAATTCTGAATGTGAAATATCCATTCTCAAAGCTGTGCCTTATATCATCTTGAAGTAGTTCAGTAATATTATTCACTGAATTTCCTGACAAGCTTTTAGCCGTTGATCCTTTACCCTCTGAACCAGGTAATCTAATGTCACGTTCAATCCAGATATCTTCTATGAAACCCTCACCAACTCTAATTCTTTGAAGAAAATCTCTGATAAATTTCTTCTTTCCCGCGTCTTCCGCCATAATTTATTTAACCTATTGAAATTAGTTCAATGTCTTTCTCAATAACTGTTAAGATCTCACCATTCTTCTTAAGTTGCTCAAAATATTGCCTTAACTTCTCTTCAGAAATGGAATACTGCCTAACAAACTTCTTACAAAGCTCCTGACTATGGATAGCAACAACACCCTGCAACTCTTGCTGCTTTCTCTCTTCGAGATAAAGTGCTTTGAATTTCTCTCGAAACTCATCAAAATTCATTTGGGTTGCTTGATCAGCATCTTTGATATAAGCAAACAAACAATTTATTAAAGTATTCAGCACTCTGTAGCTTTTAGAGGACGAAAAGTCATGACTAGTACCTGCCAATTTGGAAACAAGAACTTTTCTTCCCAAAGTCGTGAGTGTAAAACGACCTCTTTCTTTTACTGGTTCCCCTTTCTCGTTAGTGGTTTTCCCATTCTTATCTGCTGGCTCAATTAGTGCTTTTTGTTTCAAACCATCGTAAAGCTTTTCTGCTTTTTCCTTCGATCCGCTTGGAAATTGGGATTTGACTTCACCTTTTGTTACCGTGCCTGCCTGAGAATAGGCTTCGGCATAGAACAGGTAAAGCATTTCTTCATCAGTAAGTTGAGTCATTTTACTCTCCTCTATTGTTCTAACACCTGTAGTAGATTTTTTCATCAGGGACTTGTCAAGAAGATGATTTGTTGTGCTCAATACATCGTAATTAAGATTCTTGTGCTACCTAAAAACTTGCATAATTTCGCATTATTATTGAGTTGTAGAATAAAATCTCTTTGATAAGTCCTAAGCAAAATAATAGCTGCAAAATGCCGAAAAGCAATCGCTTTTACTTCCTGCGAGATCTTCAAGTGGATTAAACCTGACAGTGCAACTGTTGGTCTCACTGACGGTAGATAATTCGCTACACTGACAGGAGTGATTAGCCTCTCAGCC
>Ga0224722_1000537_pt1 | contig 22140 bp, 19 predicted proteins | sample Balambano_FR1_Me_FD_161646 | JGI IMG/M metagenome (GOLD analysis project Ga0224722, IMG submission 161646) | Freshwater sediment microbial communities from Lake Towuti, South Sulawesi, Indonesia - Balambano_FR1_MetaG | ecosystem: Environmental > Aquatic > Freshwater > Lake > Sediment | place... | reverse complement strand
CTGATCGTCGCCACCAACCCGGTAGACGTGATGACGCATCTTTCGGCAGCGCTTGCGAATGAGCGCGGTGTCCCGGTCGGGCGGGTGTTTGGCAGCGGGACGACGCTCGATACCGCCCGTTTTCGGGCGCTGCTGAGCCAGCGGTTGCACGTTGACCCCGCCCATATTCACGCGCATGTGCTGGGCGAACACGGCGACTCGGAAGTGCTGGCATGGTCAAACGTCACCATCGGCGGGCTGCCGCTGGAAGAATACACCGATCAGGCGCATATTGACTTCACGGAGACGGATCGCGCCGAAATCGATCTGGGGGTGCGCCGCGCCGCCTATCACATCATCGAAGGCAAAGGCGCAACGTATTATGGCATTGGCAGCGCCCTGGCGCAGATTGTGGATGTGGTGCTGCACAACCAGCGAGCGATCATGACGGTGTGCGCCCCGCAGGATGATGTATTCGGCGTCCAAAATGTCACGGTTGCCCTGCCCAATCTGCTCAGCGGGTCAGGCGTCCAGCAAACGCTGCCCGTTCACCTGACAACGGAAGAAGCGGAAAAACTGCGTAACAGCGCCGCCATCGTCAAAGCGGCGATTGGGGAATTGGACGTTAAGGGGTGATTTACCCTGGCCACGCCGCTATCAACGCCTGATAATACGCATACCGGTCGTGATCCTGCTCATCCCCCCACAACATCGGCGGGCGGCAAGAAGCTATCGTCACTTCGTAAGTCATGTTGTTTCATATGCCACATATCCTGATCGGATTGTGACATTTTCTGGCAGCCTGCATACAGGTCAGGTAAATGTCGCAAGCTGTCGCTGAACCTCGTCTCGTAACTGCAATCGTTCGACAGGATCATACAGGGTGATAAGCAGGGTGGAGTCATCCAGCAGCGGCGAACCATCCTCTTTGTAGTACGTGGTGTAATCGCGTTGAATCAGCTTATGATACGATTCAGGATCGAAAAACGGGTGGGCAAACGCTGCGTGTTTCGTGCCGACGGCGATCATCGGTTTTTCATCCTGATGCAATGCCCACACACCAAGCAGCGTGAGCGTCTTATAGCCAAAATAGCCTGCCGGGTGATGCCAGAGCACCGCCCCGATCCATACATGCGGCGTCAAGCCATAAACAGGCTTGGGACCATGACACAATTTTGGCGAGAAACGCTGCTTGCGAACCGTTTCCAGCCCACCCATCACATCCAGATCATCGAGTATACGGGCAAGCGCCTGCTGTTCTGCCCGTAACGGCGCTTCCGCGTTTCGGCGGCGCAGGCGGGCAATTTCAGACAGAATATCCGTTCGAGCAGGCATAAGTGTATTTTAGTGCCATTGGTAACGCGCCGCAAAACCTGGATTGTGATGAATGTCACATCAGGGTATAATCAAATTTAATCTCAACCGCGAAGGTGGCAATGAACCTTTCCGCCCCAACCGAATTCCAGCAGCCCCTTGACCAAACGATAGCCCTTCCCCGCCCCACGCTCCACAAAGCGAGCGTGTGGCGTGAACGTATTGAACTGGTATTGCTGATTGTCCTGGTTTTCACCGTCGTCAATCTGGCTTCGATGCGCTTTTACATCGAAGGACCGAGTATGCAGTCCACCTTTTACGCCGGGCAGTTTTTGATCGTCAGCCGCGCTCATTATCTGCTGACCGAGCCTCAGCGCGGCGATATTGTCGTCTTCGACGCACCCGGCGACGATAATCGCACCAACAATCCCCTGCTCATCAAGCGTCTGATCGGGCTGCCCGGCGATCATATCGTCGTCGAAAATGGGCAGGTCTATGTCAATGATGTGCCGCTAAACGAACCTTACGTCCATTATGATCCGGGCGAAAATCTTTTTCGCTGCGGTGGTGAATACTGTGATATTGTGCTGGAAGAAAACCAGTACTATATGATGGGCGATAACCGCAATGACAGCAACGATTCGCGGGCATTTGGGCCGGTGGATCGCAGCCGTCTTGTCGGCGAAGCGATCATCCGTTACTGGCCGCCCGCTGATTGGGGGATCGTCACACGCATTGGCTATCCTGATTGACCCTGTGTATCGTTTTTCGACTGAAAGGAACGACTCATGTCCGATCATAACGCGCTGACCTGTACCCAATGTCTGATCGGGGTGATGAAGTCGGAAAACGTTACGTACAGCGGGGTTATGGAAGGCGTGTTTGTCAGCGTTCCCAATATCAATGCCCTGACCTGCGATGTCTGTGGTTTCCGCGAATATCCGCCTCATGCGCTGCTGCCGCTTGAAGCGCTGTTCGGTGAATTACCGCTGCCGATGGACGATGAGCGCCCAACCGCTAAATGGCAGACTGCCGACGATGTCCTGCTTGACAGAGTACGCGGTCACCGCCCGAAGCCATAACCAACGACTCGCAAGGCGAATAATGGATAAAGCACGAATCCTCATCGTCGAAGATAATCATGATAACCTCACGTTGATGCAGGACGTGCTGGATTCACTGGAATACGCCTATCTCACAGCGAAGGACGGTGAGGAAGCCGTGCGCTCCGCCCGCGCCAATCGCCCCGACCTGATTCTGATGGACTTGTCCCTGCCGCGTATGGACGGTTGGACAGCGACCAAACAGTTAAAAGCCGATGAGCAACTGGCGCACATCCCGATCATTGCCCTGACCGCCCACGCCATGACGGGCGATAAAGAGAAGGCGCTTGCCGCTGGCTGCAACGCTTACCTGACCAAACCGCTGAATTTGCGTGAACTCGCTGGCACGCTCAAACAGTATTTATCGTCATCAGACAGCGCGACGTAATCTGAAGAAGGGTTGAAGCAGTGCTGGTTCTTGTCGCCGATGATGTGCAGGATAGCCGACAACTCCTCATAGATGTCATTTCCAGCATGAACTTTCCCGTCGCTGCGGTGGCGAATGGCTTCGATGTGCTGGAAATTGCGCGGGAACGGCAGCCCGACCTCATTATCCTTGATGTCAATATGCCGGGTATGTCCGGCTTTGAAGTCATGGAACGCCTGAAGGAAGATGTGACGACTGCATCGATTCCGGTCATCCTGCTGACGGCGCTGGCGGATATTGAGTCGCGGGTACATGGTTTTTCGCTCGGCGCAGATGATTACCTGACCAAGCCGTATAACCCGCGTGAACTGATGGAACGGGTGCGAACGCGCCTGCGAACCAAGCATGAAACAGACGAACTCCGCGCCATTCAGCAGACGATCCGCAACACCTTTGAACGCTACGTCGCGCCAACCGTCGTTGAACAACTGCTGCGCGATCCGTCGCAGGTCAAATTGGGCGGCACGTTACAGGAAATCACGGTCATGTTCATTGATCTGGAGGGCTTCACCAGCCTCTCCGAGCAGACCGACCCCGAAAAACTGCTGGCTATCCTCAACACCTATCACACCATGATCGTCAATCTCATCCGCGAACACGGCGGCACGGTGGATAAGTTCATGGGCGACGGCGTGATGGCGCTGTATAACACTCCTCTGCCACAGCCCGATCACGCGCTGCGGGCGGTGCTGACCGCAAGGCATATCCGCGCCCGGCTGACTGAGTTCCATCAGCAGTTTGAGCCGCTTCATCAACTGCCGCTGAATTTTGGCATCCATACAGGCATGGCGATTATCGGCAACGTCGGCTCGCCTGACCTGATGAATTTCACCGCTGTAGGCGACACCGTCAATATCGCGGCGCGGTTGCAAGGATTGAGTGAAGGCGGGCGCATCCTGATCAGCTCGCACACCTATCAGCGCATCACCGACTCGCTGCGCGTGCGCCCGCTGGGAGAAATCCAGGTCAAAGGGCGCACCGAAAAAGTCATGACGTTTGAAGTCTTGTGACCCTACGCCGTTGTATCAGGTGATCCGCATCTTGACGTGCCGCGCTCAGACTGTTACACTTTCGGCTCAGTAAGGCCCTATCGTCTAGCGGTCGAGGACGTGGCCCTTTCAAGGCCAAAACACGGGTTCGAGTCCCGTTAGGGTCAAAGGATGAAGCCTAGATAAGTCTGAAAGCGGGAACGTGTAGTATAGCGTTCCCGCTTTTCCGTTTACCACAATTTTCGCCACAAACTGGCGGATTGCCGTCCGCGCCAGGTCTATATCCTCTCCGTTTAGCGCCGTCCGAATACTCCTCAGCCAGTCTTCAATCTGCTGCTCGCTCACCTGCGTCACCTCTTTCGGCGTGACCAGCAGCTCCTGCAAATTGACCAACTCCGCAATCAGTTTGCGCTCTTCGGTTTCACGCTCCTGCAGCCGTCCCTGAAGACTGGTGGACAATCCCATTTTCTCGACGGCATCGAGCAGCTGCTCAATTGATTTCTGGATGTCGTTCAGCCGTCCCTCGACCGCCATGATCCGTTCGTTCACATCGTCATTTCGGGCAAGCAGGCTGCCTGCCAGCGCCTCGGCAATCGGTCGCAGATGCTCCTTTGTCAGCACCTCGTCCATCAGCGTATCAATCACCGCTTGATCCAGCGCCGCCGCGCCAACTCGCGCTGCCTGACAATCCCGTTCACGAGAATTCTTCTTGTGCGTGCAAATGTAGAAATCCCAACGGGTGCGCTTGCCCGCTTTGGCAGGCACGGTGTCCGCATTCATCGGGTGTTCGTGACCCGCAACCGCACCACAAAAGACCAGTCCGGAAAGCAGATGCCGGCTGCTCACGCGGCGCGGTTCATACATCGGATCGACCGTGCGCTGCTCCTGTTTGGCGGCTCGCTCCCTGCGGCGCTGCTGTTCCAGTTCCCACCACTCGTGAGGGATCATTGCTGGCACAAACTGTTTGTAGAGCAAACCGCCATACATCCGGTCGCCAATGTAAATGCGGTTCGTGAAGAAGTGGTCATAACTGCTGACCGACGGGTACAGTCGCGTCGCCTCCATGATCGCTTTGATCCCCAGTCCTTCCGTTCGCATTTTCCATGCCAGATGGCAGCGTTCCCACAGCTGATTCTCATGATCCGGAACGAGCCGTTGAACAAAGTGCTTTTCCCCACCGTGCTGGCGCCCTTTCCGTTCACGCAAACCGATCAAAATCCGCTCTTTCTTAAATCCCATTGGCGCCGGTCCGGGCATGATGCCCAGATAGCGCCCGTCATGGGTCGCCCAGTCCGGGTTGTGCAGGCGAAAGGTGGCGTCCGTATCGCGCAGACTGACGAGATCGGCTAAACCGCGGCGCGAGGAATCGGAAATCTCTTCCAGCAATTGCTCGTCCTGATGCTGCTGCACCATCTCGAACAGCGCATCAAGCGTCGCATCGCCGGTTTCCAGCGTGGGAAGCAGGCTGAGGATGGTAATGCCGCGAATGCGTAAATCAGCTTTGATGTAGGTCGTTTCGACGCTGTCACGACCCAACCGGTTCGATTTCCACACAATCAGTCCAAATGGGAATGCTTTCATGTGAGCGCGGCGCTTATTCAGATTTCGAATCTGCTTAAAGCGAAGAAACAAGTCCGAGAGCAGCCGGTTCAGCGCATCACGTTTCTCGGTGTTTGAGGACAGTTTCGCCTCGTCTGTATAAACGTGTTCCAGAACCAGGGCATGATGATCGCAGTATTCCTGAATCGCCTGCGCCTGCTGCTGGATAGACCGATCCTGTTCTTCACCACCGGAGTCGCGGCAGTAAGCAACGACATGTGTACCGGCAGGCAGCGGGCAGTCACGGCGGACAAGATGCAGATAACGTTCGCGTACCATCTATCGTCTCCAGTTCTCATCAACCATCGTCGGGTCATAACTGAGCGATAATTTGTGCTGGATAAGTGCCTTGATGCGTTCACGGGTATCGTCAGGCACTTTCTCCCAGACGGTGTTCAGAGCTGCCGCATTGGGTTCGATCCGGCTGACATCCTGCGGTTCTGTCATGTTGTAATCCACGATTAACTGGTTTGCAGTGAGCCGCAGCATTCCCGGAAGCGCCAAATCAATTCCCGCAAGGGCATCCGAGGAAGCCTGTCTCATGCTTTGAATACTGCCTTTTGCCGGTGAAGTGGTCGAAAGGGCTTCATACAAACTCAGGATGGCATCCTGCTTCTCGGGAGCCAATTGGTCAAACAGGACGCCCAGATACTCTGCCCTCACGGAAATTATTTCCGCGCCTGAGGGAATGTACCCTGCCAACCGGAATACCTTGAGTGGATCGACGCCCAATGCGTCTGCCACTTTACGCAGCGTGTGTGCATCTGGGTCTTTTGCACGAGGATCAATTCCGACCTTAAGCAGGTTACGCACCGCTGACTCAGAAACCCCCGCCAATTGCGCTAGGGAACTGTTGTTGTGCTTTTGCTTCTGCATAAGATCGGCGATAAAGCGTCCAAGGGTATTTGCGGAATGTACCATGCCAGGCGATTTCCTGAAGCCAAGAAAATCAAAGTCACTGATTCGATTATACCCAAATGATTGACGACAACTCGACATTGCTTGACAACCTCTTGACTTCAAATGACAATATCGTGTATTCTGTTTTTTGAAACGATTTCCGCTTTGAAAAGCGGGAGATGCCATGAAGTGCTACTTGCACTTCTCTTTTTCTGAACAATTCGTTTTGTAAAGCGAATCATATCACAGAGAACGAATTCGTGGCAAACCGAGGCAGACCCAAAAGCACCATTGTGCTGAAATCGGGCGACGATCCGTCAGTGTGGCGCTTCGCCTCACTGGGGGAAGCCCTCACCAACAATCAAACGGTTTTGGCGCGGCTCATCCAGAAAGGACAAGTCAGCACAGAACAGGAATACATGACAGAAACTGCTGCAGAACAGGCAGAAGTGAAGCAGCGATGAAGATTGCGCTTCTTTTTTTCGCAGGCACGACCGTATCCAGTTCGTAGACAAGGAGAACACCATGATCAAACGTATTGAATTCAGCCTCAATCTGGACGACCCACGCGAGGCGACCCTGTACCACGCGCTCAAGCCCGCCCTGCGCTACCGCCGTGCTGGAGCCGTCATTCGTCAGGCGCTGGAACACCTGCTGCTCAACGACGATAACTCTTCGCCTATTCCACCCGCTAGTTCTCAACCCAAAGGAGACCAGTCATGAGCCGTCGTTCCAGTCAGCGCGTTCAGCCCAGCAGCATTGTGTCCGTCGGTCTGGACATCGGCTACGGCGTGGTCAAGGCGGTGACATGCGACGACGTCGTCAAGTTTCCATCGGTGATGGGTCATGCCCGCGATATCCGTTTTCAGACGACTGAGGTCGCGCAGCGCCATCCCGGTGACCAGCTTCACGATGATGACGGCGACTGGTTCATCGGCGACCTGGCACTGGCGCAGCTGCCGCCCGGTGAAGTCCTGCGTCTGCGCGGCAGAACCGCCAATGAAGCGACGATGGGCAACGCCTTTCGGTTGCGGTTAATGAAAGCCGCGCTCGGCAAACTCATGCACGGCACGTTCAGCCGCGACGTTGTCCATATCCGCATTGCCACCGGACTACCCACCGATCACATGGGCGATGCGACTGACCTGAAAAGCATCCTGCTCGGTCAGCATCTCATCCGCACCGACAGCGCCGACCTGATTGCCAATGTGACTGAAGTGATGGTCATGCCGCAGCCCTACGGCACGATTTACGCTGCGATGCTCACTGACAGGGGCGAGGTCAACCGTGATTATCCATACCGGCGGACGGGCGTGTGTGATGTCGGTACCTACACGGTTGACCTGGCGCTGGATGACGAAGGCGAGTTTGTGGATGCCGAGAGCGGCAGCGTCGAAAGCGGCGTCTACACCGCGCAGGAACGGATTGCCGCGGCGCTGGAACGCGATTATCGCGAGAAGATGCCATTCCGCATCGTTGAAGAGGTGCTGCGAACCGGCATCTTCCGCGCCAACGGACAGGCGGTGGATTACCGCGACATGGTCGAAGAAGCACTGACACCGCTGCGAAGTGCCACCCTCAATCTGCTCAGCGAGAAGTGGCAGCGCGGAACAACGGTGGATGTGATTTACCTATCGGGCGGCGGCGCAGCACTGGTGGCGGAGGCAGTCTGTGATGCGTATCCGCAGACGATGCTGGTTGCCGATGCACCGCTGGCGAATGCGCGTGGCTATCTGCACTATGCCCAGTTCAGTGAACGTCAAAGTTAAGGATGAGCCTGTCGGTCAGGATCGGACGTCATTCGGTCTGAAACGGACAGGCGAGAGAGGAGCAAAACGATGGCAGCACAAAGACGGGTGACGGTCAGCGCCAAACTCACCGTTAACGAAGACGCCGACCTGATCGCCTGGTGGAAACGCCTGCCGAAAGGCAGCCGGAGCGCGGTGATTAAGGATATGATGCGAGACTACCTCGACCGAAACGGCGGTGGCTACCGTCCGATTTTCCCACGCAATGTCCCGCAGCCGTTTGACCCGTCGCGCTTCACACAGATGTGCGAGGATACAGCCTGGATTCGCGGGGCATTGAGCAACCTTCCCGGCTATCTGGAAACCATGCTCGGACAGATGAGCGCAGCAGGCTACGCATCACACAGCCGCGATCAGCCACAAACCGGTGGATCAAATCGCAGAGGTGAAACAACAACCAGCCGACGTGAAGCGCGGGTGAGGCAGGCGCAGTGGTGAACGCAAACGGGTTGAACAAAAGACACCAGACCGCCTCATGCCGGACGGCAGAGTGCGGTGCAGATCGCCGGGCGTGTCTACGACCCATGGCGGGAAACGAGCCTGTGCGCCTGAAAATGATGAATATTCCCGCCATAAGCCAGCTAAATCGCTGGCTGCTCAAACGCCGCAGGGCTTTTTGCAGCGCCAGCACGACGTTCACCGGTGCAGCGGTTCGTGTCACCCGTCTGTCCTGTCGGTGCGACGCGCCGCAGCCACAGATGTCACCCCACGCCATTTTCGACACTTTTGCGAACCGGTGCCGTTCTGCACCAGAAGCGAGGTGGAATGAATCACAGACAACTCATTAGTGCAGCGGCGCGGCGCTTTCCCGACCTGACGCAGCGCCAGATCGACGAGGTGCTGGCGGTGCTGGTTGAGCTGTGGCGCGACGAACTGGCACAGCGTGGCGGGGCAGTCATCCTGCGCGATTTCGGCACGCTGAGCGCCGATATTCAGCAGATGCGGACAGGCGGCTGCATCCGCGCAGGGCGTCACCTGACCACACCGCCATACCTGAAGCGGGTGTACATCCGTTTGCGTCCCACATCCGATTTTCGAGCAGCACTCATTCGCGGGCATGAAGCGAAAGGCAGGCTATGAGCAAAAACCGTATCAACGTCCGTTTCACCGTCGGGTTCACGCCGGAGCAGGCAAGCCGGCTGGACGAACTCAACCGTATTCGCCGGCGCAAGGGCGAAAACACCAGCCGCGCCACGCTCATCCGCGACGCCGTCGGCTTCTACCTCCAGCATCAGGGCGATCTGGTCGGCTCACGGCGGGCGATTGCCAATTCGCTCGAAGGGAAAATTGACGCCCTGAACGGTAAGGTTGAGGTAATGGCAGCGGAACTGACCGCGTTCATCGCCATGGTCAACAAACGGCGCGAGGGGAAATGAGATGGATCGACGCGGGATGTGCGTTGCCAATGTCCAGTACAAGCGTCCGGGTGGTGGCTCGTCCGGCGGCGGGAAGGGACTGCTGCGCTACCTGACCTACCGCGACAGTCCGGATGATCCAGCGCATTTCGTCGCCGGGCAGGAACGCTGGTCGGATCACGGGCTGGGCAGGTCGGTCGCGGAAATCACGCGGCAGTGTGAAGGCTGGCAGAGCCAGCATGTGGGGATGTTCAGCCTGGTTTACAACGTTAACCCCGACCTGATGGCAATGGTTGAGCCGGAGAATAGAGAGCAATTTGTCCGTGAACTGACCGAGCAGGTGACCGAAGCGTTCTTTCAGGCGCGGGGGATCGACACCGGCGTCGAATGGAGCTACGTCCTGCACAACCGCACGACGACCGACGTAGAGTCACCGGGACGAGACGATCCGCACACGCACGTCATTCTGCCCGGCACGTATTACGACGAGGACAGCGGCGAGCGCGTGCCGCTGTATTTCAGCCGCAACGACAGCGTCAACCACATTCAGCTCCTGCACCGCCTGACGGAACGACAGATGGAACGGCAGATAGAGCATTACGTCGGGCTGGACTGGGAACAGCGCTACGACGCGATTGCGCTGGAACGCGAACGGGAACGCACGGTGACAAATGAGCCAGCGCACGGCACGTTCATCAGTGACAGCGGGATGGAGATCGCCTTCTGGTGCGGTACCCGCCAGACGGATGAGGACACCACCGCAGCCGGTTACTACACGATGACGCCGGAGGACGACATCGTGTTTCGTCCGCTCATCCGTGAACTCAACCATGAAGAGGCTGAGCTGCTGGCGCAGCTGATGCACAGCGAGTTGGGCGGTGACTTTGCCCGGCTGCGTTCACTCGCCAGCGACATCGACCGGGTGACAAACCAGCAGCGTGAGCATCTGTTTGCCGAACTGCACCAGCTTGATTTCAACCCGGCACGACAGCCCTCTGTCGAGCAGTCGAGACCAATTGAACAGGCACCCGGTTTTGACATCGACTTTTAGCCAGGATGCATACAGGGGAGCGAAGCGCGTCTGTCAGCAAACGAATGCGCTCGGCTCCCCTGTGCGTACAGAAAAGGAATTGATAGAAGTATGACAGATATACCTGAACTGAACAAGCTGCCTGACCGTCGGGACTTTCTGCAGGCGCTGTATCGCGGCGCACCGGATGAGCTGTACCTGGAACTGCGCTGTATTCATCCTGAAAACCATGCCGTGCGCTCATTCTGGAGCAAAATCGGCGACAAGCGCTCGCTCAGTGCGGCATTCAACCGCGCGGGTGAGCTGAACCGTGATGGTTACGGCATCTACTTCGCGCCTTGCCTGCGTCACAGTAAAAGCGGCAAAGCTAATGCTACCGCGCTCCTGCCCGCCTTCTGGCTGGATATTGACTGTGGAGATGAGACAGGACAACGCCAAACGGCATTGGAGCGCCTGAACAGTTTCACGCCAGCACCATCCACCATACTGGATAGCGGCGGCGGACTGCACACCTACTGGCTGCTCGACGAGCCGCTGGCACTCGATGAAGTGTCGCGCAAGCAAAGCGCGGGCATCCTGCACGGGCTGTTTCAGACGCTTGGCGGCGATCCCGGCTATGTCCGCTCAGTCGCTTCGGTGATGAGATTGCCGGGCAGTATCAACACCAAACCGGAACGCGGCGGCGTGGTTGCGTCGATCCTTGAACTCCATCCTGACCGGCGATTTCCACTGAGCGATTTTGCGTGGCTGAAAAGCCATCCGCACGATGAACCCAGACCAACGATGCCTGTCACTACGCAAAACGGGAACGGAAATCACCCGCTGCCACAGCGCACCGAAGCCTATCTGCTCTCCGGCGCAGCGAACGGCTCACGCAACCGGGAACTGTTTGCCGCCGCCTGCCAGATACGCGACGCCGGCTACAGCCAGTCCGAAGCAGAGGCGCAGCTTGTTACCCGATACGTCGCCGACGGATGTAACGAAACTGAGGCGTTGGCGACTATTCAGAGTGCCTACAGCCGTCCACCGCGCGAACCGCTCCCCGCACCCAAACATAACGCACGTCAGCAGGTTGAGGCGTTGGTCACACGCTTCACGACTGAGAAGCGAGCCGAACGACCGGAAACCGAGCAGATTGTCGCCGCCGTTGAAGCCTGCGTACCGCTCAATCCGGTCGAGTGGGCGGATGCCCGCCAGCGCCTCAAAGCCTTGTGCAATGACGGTCTGAAAATCGGTGACATTGACCGGCTGTATCGGGAAAAGAAACGCGCCAGCCTCCAGCAGCATGAGCAGGACTATCCCGACAGTGAGAGCTATCAGCTGCGTGACGGCAAAATCATCCACCGCCGCGAAACCTACCGCGGTACACTCGAAAAAACCGTCGTGGACTGGACAGCGACCGCGTTGTATCAGTCGTGCCAGATTGATGACGATGGCAAAGAAGCACACACCACCGCTCTTGAACTCCGCCGCGCCGACTCGGTCAAACGACTGGATGTCCCCGGCGATGTCTTCGTGGATGATGTTGCGCTTCGTCGCTTCATTGGCGCAAACGCTGGAGCGCAGTATGTGGTTCGCGCCGGCATGTCGAAGCATCTGGTGCCGGCGATTGTCCAGCTCTCCGGTGAGTTTCCGACGCACCGCCACTACAACTTCATGGGCTGGATGCCGTTCGAGGATCGCTGGGTCTATGTCTCACCGCAGGACTGTATCAGCGCCGAAGGCAAACTGAACGAGCCGCCGTCGGTGGAACTCGATCACCGCCTGCGCGACTATGGCTTGAAAGCGACCGACTGGAAGGAGGCTCTGGCTGCGTTCGATGCGGTCACGAAAGTCCTCCCGCCAACGCTGGCGTCCTCGCTGATTGCCTTCGCGCTGCTGCCTGTCCTGCAACGCTTCTTTCCAGCCGCCGCGCCGCGTCCGGCGGTGCATCTGGTCGGCACGTCCGGCAGCGGCAAGTCCGAGATCGCCTCCCTGCTGACCAGCTTTTACGGGCAGTTCAGCCGTGACGCGCCGCCCGCGCAGTGGGGCGATACCATCAACACGGTCGAGACACTCGGTTATCCGCTGGCGGATAGCCTCTTTTGGGTAGACGATTACAAAAATATATACGCCGATGAGAAAACCTTCACCCGCTTCCTGCAAAGCTACTCACGCGGGATGGGACGCGGACGGCTGACCCGCGACGCCAGAGTCAGGCACGAGAAACCCTGCCGCGGGCTGATCCTCTCGACGGGCGAAACGACGATTGAGGGCGAAATGTCAGTCGTGGCGCGAATGCTCGTGCTGGAAATCCCACCCTGGGAAAAGCGTGATCCGGCAGGGCAGGCGCTGCTACAGGCGGAACGACTGCGTGAACATCTGTCGGGCTTCACCGCCCACTTTGCCGCGTGGGTGGCAAGGCGGCTAGAGCAGGATACGCTGAAAAGTGATCTTGACAGTCATTTCAGCAGCAACGTGCGCGGCTACCGCGACAAGCTCGCCAGACAAGCGGGCGGACAGTCCAACACGGGGCGCATTGTTCAGAACTGGGCGGTGCTGGTCACGGTGTATCAGCTGCTGTCAGCATTTCTTGCGGAGATGGATGATGATTACCTGCTGCCGGTGTGGCAGGATGCCATCGTTGAAAGTGTCCGGACGCTGCGTCAGGAACGCGCCAGCGAGGTCTTTGTCGACATTCTCGGACAGCTCATCGCAGGCGGGCAGGTCGTGATTGACGATGACCTGAAGAACCCGCACGACTGTCCGCCGGGCGTCGCCATTGTCGGCTACCGGGAGGATGGCATGGTCAACCTGCTGCCGGAGATCGCCTACAAAGAAGTCAGTCGGGTGCAGCCGCTGCGCTTCACCGTGACCGCCATCGGGATGCAGTTACGCGAAGATGGCATTCTCATTCCCGGCGCGAACAACCTGACGGTGCAGAAGCGGGTACGCGGCAGCAGAGTGCGATTCTGGCAGCTCAGGAGCGATTTTCTGGGGTGAGACAGTTGAGACACCTGAGACAGGGGCATGAAATCGCAGCAAAATGCCATGCAGAGTGCATTAAACGTGGTTGAGACAGTTGAGACTCCTGAGACTCTTTGAGAAGACAGAGAGTCTCTTTCTTTTTGCGGACGGACTGCCACCACATCAAAGTGTCTCAACTGTCTCAGGTGTCTCAACTTCAGAATCACATTTCCACTAAAAATAAAAAAATTCGCCCCCCCATTAATACTTCACTTCGAGTCGGAAAAACGGGGGTGAGACAGTTGAGACACTTGAGCCTCAAGCGGCGAAAGGGATAGGTGATAGCATCAAGGAGTGCTGCACCGTATTTAGTCTGTTCAGGCGGGCAACAGTAAATCTGAGGGCGACCCTCAGCCTATTTCCGGGGTCGCCCGTTCAACTGCTTTCCTCAACACGCCCTTGTTGTGCTGGCTTTGGTGTTATTCAGCACGCCGTTGACAAAGATGCGTGTCGTGTTCGCGCCCGCCACTGTAACCGTTTGGAAGAAGGTTTCACCCGGTGTTGAGCCATTCGCCGCCGGTACTGTGCCGCTGCCGGTTTGTGCCGTGCCGTATACATCCCATGTAAAGTTGACTGGGTAAGGATTGCTGTTCCGCACCCGCCAGACGCGATAACTGGTTGGGTCAGGCGAACACATCGACGTCAGCAGCAGGTTTTGATATGGGGCTGGTGTGGGTGTAAGTGTCGGCGTGAAAGTGGCAGTTGGCGTCGGGGTATCCGTTGCGGTCGGAGTTGCCGTCGCTGTTGGAGTATCAGTGTCCGTTGGCGTCAATGTAGGCGTGAACGTCGGTGTATCGGTAGGCACTGAAGTAGGTGTTGCTGGTACTTCAGGCAACTCCATAAGATTTTCTGTTGGCGGAAGTATCACAAGTTGACCCGCATCGCTTTGGATGATTTCTGTTTGCGTGCCGGTTATCATATTTAGTATCCACGTTTGAGTGGGATTATTTGTCAAAACATCACACTGGAACTCGAATGTGTTGTAGAGAAAGTGTTGTGTGTCTAGCCATTCACCATTGCACACATGATCCTCTAAATGCATTTGAATGACTGGCTCACTGATGACGAGATCAACCACTTCGAGATAACCAAGTTGAGCAGATGTCCAATCGGTTCCAACCAGTACGACACGTGAACCGTCGGATGAAAATGCTGACCCGCTGAGCGTAGCTGAAGCTGAACCCCCAAAGCGTGTATCTGAAACGATGCTTAATCCACCTTCATCTAGTCGTAACACTAGCCAGCTCTGGAAAATCGCTTGTGACCCCCCTGCCAGCGGTCTAGTTTCCGACTTTACCACGAGGTAGAGCGTATCCTCTACAACACGAATATCTTGAATGAAAGTGTATAAATCTTCGGGGAATAATTGGGGCAGATCCGCTTCGAGGCGATTATTTCCCGAAAGGTCGGTAGAATACAAATAATCATGTGCTTGATCAGAACTATCGTTACAAGATACGTCATAGAAGAGACGCTGCTCAATCGATGACCAGGTTAGATCTCCGGCATAACATATTGAATAAGTTTGCAACACATCACTTGTAACATCGCTTGGAAGCTGATGTTCAATCTCGGTTAGTCGTTGTGTTGACTGCGTCATGAGGTCAAATAGAAAAGCATCAACGGCACGAATACATGACTCTATGCAATCCTCATTTGGTCGAAAATAAACAAGCGTTTGATTGTCCAGCCACTGAGTGTAGTAGCGAAGCTCGTCTGCGGGTACAGGAAGCTGCATAAGACTATCCTGTGGAATAGAGTAGATGTAGTAATTCGGGTTGCGGAGTGAACTTGAAATCGCACTGAAGTCCACTCCCAAACCAACGTTTCTCAATAGAATTTGACTACTATCTGGGGACCACTTTATTCCAAACACACCCGGCAGCGGAACTTGGTGAATACCTGGTTGATTTACATCGAACCAAAATAACGATGCTTCTTCAAATGCAAGCCCAGGATTGGAGTGTAGCGCAACAAATCCCACTCGATTTCCTTGCGGTGACACTTGGATAGCTTCTGGTGCAAGAATAACCCATTCTGCCTCGTCTTGTGGATAAAAAGCAAAATCCGCCGACAAATCGTAGAGCAAAGTGGCATTGCCAGATTCATCAATTACATAAAACCGAACACCATCCGAAATATTGAGTCCAATATAGGACGATGTTTCCGATTCTTGTGCTAGAAGGCTTGACCAACCCATGCTCATTAAGAGTGTCAATCCCAATAACGAAATTTGGCGAATTAAGCTCAAAATACGCATGTTGTTATCCTTCTGGCGCTAACACAATCAGATTCACGGCATCAGATATGGTTGTTCTATCTAGGTAAGTCCCTGTAATTGTGATTGTATACACGTGTGTCCCTTGTGGACTACCAGTACGTGCACTTTCGGTAACATTTCCTTCAATTATGCCAGTTTGCTCACTCAGGATAAGTTCCGATGGAAACTCCGTGTCAACAACATATGTTGTCAAACCGCGGGGGAAGATGTGAATAACCACGTAGTCGTTAACGATGATGGGAATATCACGAACTTCTCCCAGCAAGATGTAAAAGGGAGCAGATATACCGATATCAGGCGCTGTGTAAGGATCATTGGTAGCACCAAATACTGCGGCAACATTCTGCCCATAAGCTATGTCGTACCTTAAGTGCTTGACGACAACATGGACATGCGAATAATTAGCATCGGTACGTCCGTATATGCCGTATGGACCAATACGTGTACCAGCAGCTACAAACTCACCTACACGACCAACTATTGCATTGTTTCGTTCCACATGAGTGTACTGATATTCCAATACTTCAACGCCACTGAAGTTCCGAAATGCATATGTGTTGTCACTACCGAAAGCATAAAATATACCATCGGTCAATGTGTAAACCACACCTGCATCATCACCATTGATACTTTCATTGGTCTACCCCCAGTTTAGTGGAGTAACAGTTTTTCAAGCAGCCAGCGTGACTGGAGCAGCGTAAGCAATGCTGGAATGCAGCCGCTGCCGGTTGTAGAACACCTCAATGTAATCAAAGATCGCCAGGCGTGCTTCAGACCGGGTCGCAAAGAGGCGAACGGGAAGGGCTTCGAGCTTGAGCGTCGCGAAGAAACTCTCTGCCATCGCATTGTCGAAACAGTTGCCCGAAGCGCTCATGCTGCGTACAACCTTGCCGGCGCAGGCTTGGGCGTAAAGCTGGTTGGCGAACTCACTGCCCCGGTCCGAGTGAAGGATGACGCTTGCTGGTGGACGGTGCTGTTGCAGCGCCATTGTCAGGGCAGCCGTCGCCAGGGGAGCATCATGCTGGTTGCCCATCGCCCAGCCGACAATCTGGCGGGTGAAAACGTCCAGCACAGTCACCAGATACAACCAGCCTTCGTGTGTCGGGATGTAGGTGGTGTCCGTGACCCACTTCTCGTGTTCATGCTTGGCGGTGAAATCCTGCGCCAGCAGGTTGGCAACGACATACCCGTTTTGTTGCGCGTGCGTCAGGCAAAGACGCCGTTGTTTGGTGCGGACGGAGCGCAAGCCGTGTTGACGCATCAGGCGAGCCACGCGCTTGCGTGACGTGCAGACGCCCTGTTTGCACAGCGCTGCTTCGACCCGGTTGCTACCGTAGGTGCGGCGGCTGTCGGCAAACACGGTTTGGATGTGGTGGCTCAGCTGCGCATCGCGCTGGTCACGGGCACTTGGCTGGCTGTCACGCCAGGCGTAGTACCCGCTCTCCGACACGTCCAATACCTGGCACAACGCCTTGACTGACACGCGGTCGTGTGCCTGCTCGATCACGGCAAATCGCTCCCCTTTTCCTGGCTGACAATCGAGATAGCTTTTTTTAACACCTGAATCGTCGCCTCTTTCTGCGCGACCGTCCGCTCCAACTCGCGGATACGTTTTGTGAGTTCCCCCATCGTCGCCGTGTTGACATCCAACGTCTGTGCCCGCCCAAACTGGTTGATCCATTGGTGCAGCGTCTTGTTGGATATCCCCAGCTCACGCGCGGTCCGTGACACATTCCCACTCGCCTCTGCCTTGCGCACGGCTTCTCGTTTGAACTCGTCTGTAAATCGTGACTCACTACTCATTGCTCAGTCTCCCTTTTTTCGTTTATTCTATCCGCTTGGGAAACTGTTACTCTATTTTATCGGGGGTAGACTAATGAAGCCGAGGATCAAATCGTCATACGGATTGTCGACATCGAGGAGGATGGCATGGGACACATCGTCATCGTTCCGGACGCGCACCATCAGCGGTGCGCCGCTGGTGGTCGTCGTCAGATCGTAGCCGTCGGCGACGGTGAAGTCGTAGCCGGTATCCATAAACGTTGTCGAGCGCACACGGGTGAACGTCTGCGGACCGGCAGCCGACGCGATTGAGCGCGTGCTGCAGCCGTTGGCGATCTCGCCGTACCACTCGAAAATCGTGCCTTCCGCATCGTCCGTGATATCAAGCGCGGCACTGTACAGGCGCGAATCGAGCGCGTCGGCGGTCAGGGGCAGTGCCTGATATGCCGGCTCACCCTGGCGGCGGTAGTAGACGATACTGTCACCGGGCGTGTTCGAGCGCCATCTGAACAGCACGCGATCCCCGCCGATGCGACCGTTATTGGCAGGGACGATATTCGTCAGCTGCGGCGGTTCGGCAGTGATGGTCAGGTGTCCCTGCGCCTGCCCGACAATCCCCAACGACCGTCCGGTGGCGGTCACGGTGAAGGGATAGGTGCCGACCAATGCCTGACAATCGGGCAGCGCCGATGCTGGCGGGATCGTCACCGTGAAGCGCGTCTCGGTGAAATCGCCGAAGCCGAGCGGCAGCGTCGGCTGCGCGAACTCGAACCACTCCGCCGGCAGTTCGGGCGGCAAACTGAAGGTCAAGTCGACCAGATCGCCGGTGGAGGTCGTGCCATCCGGCAGGGTAGCGGTGTTGACGACGAACAGGCTGTAGCGGTCACTGCCGCCAATGCCGATCGACGCCGGGTTGTAGGTAATGCTGACGGCACTCTCGCGCCGGTTGAGCGTCGTCGTGCCGCTTCCGCCGTTGGCAAAGGTGGCGATTATATTTACCGTTCCAGCACCGCTCGCCTGAAGGCTGACGGTGGTCAAACCTTGAGCGTTGGTTGGCGTTACCGCGCCAAAGCTGATGCCCGGCAGTCCCGCCGTCATGTCGGGCGTGACGCCTGGTAGCGGTGCGCCAAGCTGGTCATACACGGCAATCTGCACCGTGATCTGGTCGCGGTTGTCCGCCACCAGCCAGTTCCGCGAGAACGGTGTGACGACCACGCGGCTGGGCGCGGGCAGCGCGACGATACCCGACGGACTGATGAGGTTATCGTCGAGCGTCGTCTCACTGGATGTCGTCGACACCTGAGCATCGAAGACCAGTTGGCTGCCGAGCGTCGCGTTCGCTGGCGTGATAAAGGCGGGCGTCACCGAGCGCGTGGTGTTGGCGCCCATGCTCCCCAACGCCCACGTCAGCACCCGCGTTTGCGCGTCGAAGCTTGCTCCGCTGAGCGATGCCATGTCCACGTCGACGCCGAACGGCACGGTCACGCGCAGGCGGACATCCTCCGCGCTCAGCGTCCCGGCATTGCGGATCGTCAGCGGCAGCGCCGTTGTCCGACCCGGTAAAAAGACCAGCGCTGGCACGCCGTCAAAACTCAGATTTGAAGTATCCGGCGCGATATTCAGCCCGACGACGCCAACCGTTCGGCGTAAGGTCTGGTTGATGAGGACATCGGTTTGCGCTGCTCCCTGCCCGGTGAGCAATACTTGGGCGCTGATCTGCGGCGCGTCGGCGAGGGTCACCAGCCGTGTGAACTGGAACGTCGTTGACGCGCCAGGTGCCAGCGACGCCAGCGGCTGTACACCGGCGATGAAACTGCCAACGACTTGCAGGTTGGTGGCGCTGTCGGTCGCCGCCGTGCTGTTGATCACCGTCAGGGTAAACGTCACCACCTCGCCGTCAACCGCGCTGGCGCGATCCGCCGTCAGGCTGGCGGTCAGGTTGGGACCGCGAATGCCGAGTTCGGCATCGGTCAGGCTGTCGCGTCCGACAACACTGCTGCCGTCCACCGGATTGTCATCAATCGCCTGGACGATGACCGTGCGGTTCAAGCCAGCAGGATAGCCGACTGGAATGGTGTAGGGCACGGTTGCCGTCGCCTGTGACGCTGAGCCGCTGCCAGCAGGCGCGAGGTAGCCCGGCTGTCCGGGCGTCCCCCACTGAAAGGCGACATTCGGATAATTGCTGCCCAAAAGCGGCGCAAACCCGCTCAGGTTGTACAGCGGCTCGCTCGACAGATTCTCGACCGTGATGACCAGTTGAATCGTTTCGCCGACGGCCGCCACCGGCACCGCGCTGGTGACGGATACGGACAGCCTGTCCGCCTGCTGATCACCGCCCGGCAGCGTCAGACTGGGAACGATGTAGGCGGCAAGGCTGGCGCTGTTGTTGCTGGTGTTGATGTCCTCAATCGCCGAGGTCTGCACCGTCAGCGGGATTTGCGCACCGATGCCGAGCGTCGATCCGACGCGGAAGCGCAGGCTGAACTGCCGCCGTTCGCCGATTTCCAGGCGGGGAATATTCCAGGTGACCGAATTCGTCCCCTGACCGCGCAGCTCAACATCCGTTTCACCGGCGGCAGCTTCAAACACGCCGGCAGCCAGCGGCAGCGTCGCCACCACCTCAACATTGCTGATCGGGCGCACGCCCTCGTTCACAACCTCGAACGTTGCATTCATTACCTGTCCGGGCAGCACCCCTGGCGCTGAATAGGCGGTGAAACGCACCGCCGGATCGCCGCCGATGAACTGCACGAGCGGGCGGCCGACGACAACATCCAGTGCGCGGATTTCTACAACCCCGGAGGTGACGGCGGTACTCGTGATCTGAACCGTCGCCACGCCATCTTCGTCCGTCACGCTCGTCGCGGCGGACAGGGACAGATTCGGATTGGTGGTCGTCCAGGTTACCGCTCGACCCGGCAGAAAACGCCCCTGTGAATCGCGTACAATCGTCGTCATGGTGATGGTCGCTATTCCATCAGCGGTCGCCCGCACGGGCATCAGCACGGTTTCACTCCGTAAGCGTGAGGGAGCGCCAAGCGTGGTGAACGTGTGCGGATCCGTACCAAGCCGGTATTCCTGGTAATTATTAAGCCCATCGCCATCCGGGTCTTCCAGATCATCCGTGCCATTGATGCCATCCGTGTCGGTCAGCGTTGGATTCGTCAATGACCGGTACACCTCGAAGCCATCCGGCAGTCGATCGCCATCCGTATCCGGATTCAGTGGGTCAGTGCCGTTGGCGAACTCGGCGCGATTGGTCAAGCCGTCGCTGTCCGGGTCTTCGTCGCCATCCCCGATACCGTTGCCATCGCTGTCCGCCCGTGTGAAATCGTACCGCGGCACTCCCTGTGAGTCGAGGAAGGTCAATTCCTGAACATTTGTCAGCCCGTCACCATCAAAATCTTCATCCCCATCCGCAATACCGTTGCCATCGCTGTCCGCGTTGAGCGGATCGCTTCCAATCCGTTGTTCCTGAATGTTTGTCAGCCCATCACCATCAAAATCTTCATCCCCATCAGCGATACCATTACCATCCGTATCGATCAGGGTTGGGCTGGTGGCAGAAGCATTGACCTCAAAACCGTCCGTCAATCCATCGCCGTCCGTGTCGGGCGAATTGGGATTGGTATTGAAAATGTAGACCTCCGCACCATCGGTGATGCCGTCCCCGTCACTGTCGGGGTTTGTCGGCTGCGTTCCCAGCAGATACTCGTCCAGATTGGTGAGCCCGTCAGCATCATAATCCTCGTTTTTGTCAGGAATACCGTTGCCATCACTGTCCGATGAGGTTGAGGACAGACCGGGAATTGTTGCTTCATAGGCATCCGGCAGGCAGTCACCGTCCAGATCGAGTGCTGAGCTGGTGCACTGGACGACAGCCGCGACGACCGGATGGGCGGTGGTCACGGTGCTGCCGATCACATCGCTGGCTGCCGGTCCGGTTGGTGTTCCCCACCAGTTGCGCTCGAAATTAACGGTGCCGCCGCTCAACTGTGAAACGATCAGCGGCGGGGTGTTGCCGGTAATGTCGCTGTGCATAACCTGAATGACGGGTAAACTCGCGCCGACCGGATCACCGGTGACACCGCTGAACAGCACACTCGCCTGAACACCGGCGCTGTTGTTCGCAATCACCGAGGCGCGCTCGCTGAAGGTGCCCGACTCGATATAAAAGGCGCCGCCTGCTTGACCGGCGCTGTTGTTCAGATAGGTATTGCCTTCGCCGGTAATGCCGCCGCCTGAGCGTTCATCCCGACTGCCAAGCGCACCTCCATAGAGACCCGCCTGATTGCCTTCAAAGCGCGTGTTGGTCAGGGTGACCACGCCATCCCAGTTGTACAGTGCGCCGCCATACTTGATGGCATAGTTGTTGACAAAAAAGCTGTCACGGATGGTCGTGCGTCCGAAATAGGTATACACGGCACCGCCGGTGCCGCGCCTGACAGGGGTAGGTTTTTAACTTAAGGGTGGATAGAACACCGTAAATCAGGTACAGGTTAAGTCGCCAAACAGAACTGACCTGAGGCGCGATGTCCTACCCACCCGAATTGTTATCATGGACGAG
>Ga0224722_1000535_pt1 | contig 22159 bp, 18 predicted proteins | sample Balambano_FR1_Me_FD_161646 | JGI IMG/M metagenome (GOLD analysis project Ga0224722, IMG submission 161646) | Freshwater sediment microbial communities from Lake Towuti, South Sulawesi, Indonesia - Balambano_FR1_MetaG | ecosystem: Environmental > Aquatic > Freshwater > Lake > Sediment | place... | reverse complement strand
GTATCCATACCCCGCAGCATTGCGCCGCCGCCCGTCATCATAATCCCACGGTCGATAATGTCCGAAGCCAGTTCAGGCGGAGTATTGTTCAGGACATTGCGCGCCACCTTCGCGATCTGCTTCAGCGGTTCCTCCAGAGCCTCTACTACCTCGCTGGTCGTAAACGGAATGCTTTGGGGTAAACCGTTGGTGATATTGCGCCCCTGCACTTCCATACTCATTTCTTCTGGCTGAGGCACGGCGGCCCCTACCTGAATCTTAACGCTTTCTGCGGTTGGAAGGCCAATTGCAAGGTTATACTTATTGCGGATGTAGCTCTGAATGGCTTCGTCCAGGCGAATACCGCCCACACGACCACTCTCGGCGCGGATAATGTTGCTCATGGTGATGACGGCAGCTTCTGTGATACCGCCGCCGATGTTGATGACCATATCCCCCGCAGGCGTATTCACCGGCAGCCCTGCGCCAATGGCGGCGGCCAGTGGCTCCCAAATCAGGTACACCTCGCGCGCGCCAGCCGCCAGCGCAGCCTCGTGAACAGCGCGCTTTTCCACGCTGGTTACCCCATATGGAACACTGATCATCACCGTAGGTTTGAAAAAATTCAGGCGCCCCGCTACCTTGTCAAAAAAGTACGATAGCATTTTTTCGGTAATTTCGTAATCGGCGATCACGCCGTTCTGCAGTGGACGGACAATCTGAATTGCTTCATCATCCACACGGCCCATCATCTCGCGGGCGGGCTGGCCCAGCTCTATGATGCGCTCCTCGCCATCTTCGCCAATCTCCAGCGCCACCATTGAGGGCTCCTGAAGCACGATCTGCCCACCCTCATAGATCAGCACGTTAACTGTCCCCAGGTCAACACCAAGTTGTTTGGAAAAAAGCCCCATAGAGTTGTGTCCAATCAAGCCGAAAGAGCGTCTCTGTTATACAACAAAGTAAGCGAAAATAAAATGACGGCCAGCTACCTAAACAAAAACCCCCCAGCAAAGGGTATGCTGAGGGGTAGCACTGTGCGTCTTGAAGGGTTTCAGGCGTTTTCGTCCTCTGCCAGGATGCGAAGCTTGACACCGCTGCCCTGTAGTTTGCGAGAAAGCTTGAGAGCCAGTTCCGCCTTGCGCAGTTCGAGCGCTGCTTCGCGGTTGGCCTCGCTTACCCCGCTGGACATCAGGGCAAGCGCCCGATTGCGCGCTTCCTCAGCCTTCTCTGCGCTGAGGCCCGCCTCGTTCTCGGCGGTGTCCGCCAGCACAACCACCTTGTCAGGGCGAATATCCACCACCCCGCCATAGATGGCAAAACGCTCCTCTGCATTGCCCTTGCGCACTACCATTTCGCCAAAGCTAAGCGTTGTCAGCAGCGGGGCATGATTTGGCAGTACACCCAGTTCACCTTCCGAACCCGGCAGAATCACAATGTCTGCAAACTCCTCTTCAAAGAGTTTGCGCTCCTGCGTCACCAGCTCTACGTGAATCGGCATAGCAGCCCCCTAATTTTTCTTGCTTTGTTCGTAGCGTTCCAGCACGTCCTCAATGGGGCCAGCCATATAGAACATCCCTTCGGGGATAGCATCTACCTCGCCATCCAGGATCATGCGGAAACCGCGAACAGTATCCTTGATCTTTACGTAGCGGCCTTCACGACCTGTGAACTGTGCAGCAACCACCATCGGCTGCGATAAGAAGTTCTCAATTTTACGGGCGCGTGCGACCAGCAGCTTGTCGTCATCGCTCAGCTCTTCCACGCCCAAGATGGCGATGATGTCCTGCAGATCCTTGTAGCGCTGCAACACCTTCTGCACTTCGCGGGCAGTCTGATAGTGATCTTCGCCAACCACATTCGGGTCAAGCATCTTAGAGGTGCTGCCCAGCGGATCTACAGCCGGGAAGAGACCACGCGCTGCGATGCTGCGTTCCAGCGCAATCGTGCTGTCCAGGTGCGTGAACACCGCCACCGGTGCAGGATCAGAATAGTCGTCTGCTGGCACGTAGACTGCCTGCATTGACGTGATTGAGCCGCGCTTGGTGCTGGTGATGCGCTCCTGCAGCATACCCATTTCTTCAGCCAGGTTGGGCTGATAACCCACGGCGGAAGGCATACGACCCAACAGCGCTGATACCTCGGCGCCAGCCAGGCTGTAGCGGAAGATATTGTCGATGAAGATCAGCACATCCTTGCCCTGGTCGCGGAAGTGCTCTGCCAGCGTCAGACCAGTCAGGGCCACACGCAGGCGCACACCCGGCGGTTCGTTCATCTGGCCAAACACCATTGCCAGCTTGTCGAGCACCCCGCCTTCATCCATTTCTTTATACAGATCGGTACCTTCACGTGTACGTTCGCCCACGCCAGCAAATACCGACAGGCCATCATGCTGTGTCGCGATTGAGTTAATCAGTTCCAGGATGGTTACGGTCTTGCCTACACCTGCACCGCCAAAGATACCGGTCTTGCCACCCTTGATCATCGGCGCTACCAGATCAATCACCTTCATCCCGGTCTCAAAGATTTCGACCCTGGGTGCCTGTTCATCAAACTGGGGTGCTGGCGCATGAATGGGGCGGCGCGGCGCGTCTGAAGGAATTGGCGCGCCCATATCAATGGGGCGGCCAAGCACGTTAAAGATGCGCCCAAGCGACACTTCACCTACAGGCACGCTGATGGGTGCGCCAGTGCCAAATGCCGCCATCCCACGGGCCAAGCCGTCGGTCGCGTCCATGGCCACGCAGCGGACTTCGCTTTCACCAAGCAGCAGTTCCACCTCCAGAATCAGATCTTCCTGCCCATCGCGCGGCACACGCACCGCGTCAAAGATATCAGGCAGGCTGCCTTCCGGGAAAGCGACATCAACCACATTGCCCAGCACCTGGGTAATTTCGCCACGAGTTTCTGCCATTTTTGTCTCCTTCACATCAGGCTTTGCGCCCGGCAACTAAATTCTGTTTCAGCGTATTCAGGCCGTCCCAATCACCATTAGCCGCCAGGGCTGCCTGCTGTGTCCACGTTGGCAGGCTTGGTGAAAAGTTCATCCCAGCTTCTGCAATGATTGCTCGCAGTTCGGCTTCAGTTTTCTGTGCTAGTTTTGCAAATGTATCTACGCCAGCAGCAATAAGCGCCCTGGACATCTTGGGGCCGATGCCTTCGATGATCGTCAGATCATCCCCTTTGCTGCTGCGCTTGGCGGATGTTGCCGCAACAGGCGCCGGAACACTGTAGGTGGCTTCGTCCAGCAGCATTTTGGTCGCAGCCTCAATAGCGTTCTGCAGCGCATTTGCGCCGCCCACGATGTCCAGAATTTCGCTGGTGATTGCTGCCTGACGCGCCTTGTTGTAATCCAGCGTCAGATCAGACACAAGCTGTGTGGCGTTGTCGGTGGCGTTGCGCATCGCAGCCATGCGGGCCGCGTGCTCACTGGCCTGGCTTTCCAGCAGCGCCTGGTACAGTTGCAGCTCGGTAAAGTTGGGCACAATCTGGTCAAGCACAGCCGCCGCGTTGGGCTCATAGTCATAGCTCAGGTTGCCAGCGGTAACCTCTGGCATTTCCTTCAACAGCTCGCCGGCCACACGATTGGCATACGCGCTGACGCTCAGCGGCAGCCAGATGCGCACCACTGGGCGCTGCGTCAGCATGTTCACAAAGTCTGTGTAAGCAATGACGACCTCATCCACTTCACCGCGCAGAAACGCATCCTGGGCCAGCTTCGCGATAGGCGCAATAGCGCCAATGGTCGGCTCAGCAGGCATGTCGCTGAACTCTGCCACAACATTGGCGCCGCTGCGGATCAGCGTATCGCGCCCCTTGCGGCCAATGGTGACGTACTGAACTGGTTTGGCAATCCGTTCCTCGAAGCGCTCGGCAACACGCAGCACATTTGTGTTGTAAGAGCCTGCCAACCCGCGATCAGACGTAATGAGAACAATCATCACCTTGTTCACTTCTTCACGCGCGGTGAGCAGCGGATGCGACACGCCGGTAGAATTTTGCAGGTTAACAAGGATTTCCCACGCCTTGTTTGCATAGGCGCGGCTGGCCAGCACACGGGCCTGCGCCCGTCGCACGCGCGAGGCCGAAACAGCTTCCAGCGCGCGTGTGATCTGCGAGATGTTCTTTACGCTTTTAATGCGATTGCGAACTTCCTTTAACGGTGGCATCTAACGTCTCCTTTGGCAATGTTCATTCTGACGTTAGTTCCACGATTCGTTGAAAGCCTTAACTGTGTCTTCCAGTTTCTTCTTTGTGTCGTCACCCAACCCTTTGGTCGCTGTATCCGCAATTTCTTTCATCAGCTCTGCATACTGCTGGCGCATGGTACGCAGGAAGTCATTCTTCCAGGCCCCTACACGCGCTACCGGAATTTCGTCCAGCAGCCCATTCGTGCCAGCGTAAATGAGCGCGATCTGTTCCTCCAGGGAGAGCGTGTTGTACTGTGCCTGCTTGAACAGTTCGTTAAGGCGCAGACCACGATCCAGCTGAGACTGGGTATTCTTGTCCAGGTTGCTGCCAAACTGTGCAAAGGCAGCCAGCGAACGGAACTGTGCCATCTGCAAGCGCAGCCCACCTGCTGTCTTGTTCATAGAGCGTGTCTGGGCGGCGCCACCTACGCGGCTAACGCTGATGCCTGTGTTCAGGGCGGGGCGCTGACCAGAGTAGAACAATTCACTTTCAAGGTAAATCTGACCATCGGTGATGGAAATCACATTGGTTGGCACAAAGGCAGACACATCGCCCAGCAGCGTCTCAATGATTGGGAGTGCAGTAAGGCTGCCGCCGCCACGTTCATCACTCAACTGCGCGGCACGCTCCAGCAGGCGGCTGTGGAGGTAGAACACATCACCAGGGTACGCTTCACGACCAGGAGGACGACGCAGCAGCAGCGATACCTGACGGTAAGCAGCCGCATGCTTCGACAGGTCATCATACACAATAAGCGCATCCTTGCCATTTTCCATGAACCACTCGCCAATGGCGCAGCCGCTGAAAGGCGCAATGTACTGAAGCGCCGCTGCGTCAGAGGCAGACGCAACTACCAGCGTGGTGTATTCCATCGCCCCACGTTCTTCAAGGATGTTCACAATACGCGCCAGCTCGCCACGCCGCTTACCGACTGCCACATAAATGCAGAACATGTTCTGACCCTTCTGGTTCAGAATCGTGTCGATAGCTACCGCAGTCTTGCCGGTCTGGCGGTCTCCGATGATAAGCTCGCGCTGCCCACGCCCCACCGGGATCATGGCATCAATCGCCAGAATGCCCGACTGCACTGGACGCGTTACAGGCTTACGCTCCATCACACCAGGAGCGATACGTTCAATGGGGTAAAATTCGGTCGATACGATAGGGCCTTTGCCATCCAGCGGGTTACCGAGAGCGTCTACAACGCGCCCTACCAGCCCCATCCCTACTGGCACAGACGCGATACGGCCCAGCGATGTAACCGTGTCACCCTCCTGGATACCTTCATAGGCACCCATGATAGTAATACCAACGTTGTCCTTTTCCAGGTTGAACGCGATCCCAATCGTGCCATTCTGGAATTTCACCAGCTCATTGTATCGCACGTTCTGCAAGCCATTCACGCGCGCGATACCGTCGCCAACTTCCTCAACATAACCGACTTCAATAGCCTCAAGAGAAGGCTTATAGTCCTCGATCTGCTTCAGAATTGCATCATAAATATTATCCGCCATCCTTGGCTCCTTCTGTGATAATGATTCGTGGCGATGTGCTGCGAACAGCATTCATAGCACGGCTGACCGTGCTGTTAGACCCAATCCAGGACAAAAGCGTTATTAAGAGGCACAGTTTGCCGCCAGTATTGTAGCGAATCCAAAGCCGAATGTCCAATTTTTCACAAGAGTCACAGTCGCTTCAGAAATTGGCTATAATTGCCCTCACACACGAGCCAGAACAGCGCTACGATAGTGTTGCAAAGCCACTTTATCATGTTTATTGTAAGCAGCTGTCTGCTGTGCAGGATCATACAAAATGATGAGAAAATTACTACTGTACCTTTCAACCGCCACTTGGGCGCGCAGCATCATGACAAACTGGGGCATTGCCCGGCGTGTTGCGCGGCGCTTTGTGGCTGGGGAGCAGCTTCAGGAAGCCATTGAGGCTACCCGCACACTCAACCAGCACGGCATCCTGGTCACACTCGATTACCTGGGCGAAAGTGTAAAGAACGCGAAGGATACTGAAGATGTCGTGGCAATGTACCAGCAGGTGCTCGATGCAATTCATCGTGAGGGACTGCAATCAGGCATCTCGGTCAAGCTAACGCATCTGGGGTTGGATCTCAGCGAGGAGCTTTGCGTCACCAACCTGCGCCACATCCTCACCAAGGCCAGCCAGCACGGCCTGCCGGTCACGATTGATATGGAAAGCACCGCCTACACCGATGTGACACTGCGGATTTACCGCACGATGCGCGATGAGTACGGCTTCACCAACGTGGGAACCGTCATGCAGGCTTACCTGTATCGCACAGCAGAGGATATGAAAGCCCTCGCCCAGGAGAACGCCCATATTCGCCTGTGTAAAGGCGCCTACCTGGAACCGCCTGATCTCGCCTTCCCAGACAAGGCGGATGTTGACGCCAATTTCATCAGACTGATGAAACAGTATCTCAGTTCTCCCACTCAGGCGTATCTGTGCATTGCCACACATGATGAACGGATGATCACAGCAGCAGAGACTTTCATTCAGCACAACGATGTTCCGGGCAGCCGCTACGAGTTCCAGATGCTGTATGGTGTGCGGGGCGATCGTCAGGCAGAACTTGCTTCCAAACACAAGATGCGCGTCTACGTGCCGTTCGGTGAGGCGTGGTACCCCTACTTCATGCGCCGGCTGGCAGAGCGGCCTGCCAACGTCTGGTTCTTCGTTCGCAGTTTCGTTGGCGCGAATTAGAACCCGAACTATTTGCCCGTTGTCACCCCGCCATTACTCAAGGAGAACGACATGCTTCCACCCTACCGGCCAGAACCATTCAGCAACTTTCACAATCCTGATGAGCGCGATGCCTTTCTGGCAGCGCTGGGCAAGGTAAAAGCAAATCTTGGCAGAACGTACCCGCTGGTGATTGGCACAGAAAGAATCATCCTGGAGGACGTGTTCCCCACCATCAATCCAGCGCGCCCAGCTGAAGTGCTGGGATACTTCCCTAACGCCAGCGTGGAACACACAGACAGGGCCATTGAAGCTGCCGCTGAGGCGTTCCGAACCTGGCAGCACACCCCCGTCGAACAGCGGTCACGCCTGCTGCTCAACGCTGCCGCAGAAATGCGCCGCCGTAAGCATGAATTCAGCGCTACGATGGTGTTGGAAATAGGCAAAAGCTGGGCAGAGGCCGATGCCGACACCGCCGAAGCCATCGATTTCATGGAGTATTATGCGCGGCAGATGCTCAGAATCGCCGACAGCAGCAGCGCGCTGGTGCCCTACAGCGGCGAACAGGTGTTGTACCACTACATCCCACTGGGAGTTGGCGTTGTCATTCCGCCATGGAACTTCGCCAATGCCATTCTGGCAGGCATGACTGCCGCCACGCTGGTAGCGGGCAACACCTGTGTGTTGAAGCCAGCCGAACAAAGCCCCCTGATTGGCTACATGGTGGCGGAGCTGTTCTGGCGCATGGGCCTGCCAGCAGGCGTGCTCAACTTTCTTACCGGGCCCGGAGAGATTGTTGGAGCGCGTATGGTAGAGCACCCACAAACACGCTTCATCGCCTTTACAGGATCACGTGCGGTGGGCGTGCAGATTTATGCAACTGCTGGCATAGTACAGCCCGGCCAGAAGTGGCTGAAGCGGGCAATTCTGGAGATGGGCGGCAAGGATGCCGTTGTCGTTGATGAAACCGCTGACCTGCAGGAAGCTGCCAAAGGCATCGTCGCCAGCGCATTTGGGTTCCAGGGGCAGAAGTGTTCTGCCGGGTCGCGCGCCATCATCGTGAATGAGGTGTACGATGCCGTCGCCGATCAGGTCGTTAAGCTTACATCGGCGCTCAGCGTAGGGGCCACTGACGAAAACCCAGAAGTCTATATGGGGCCTGTTGTAGACCAGGAAGCATACGACAAGATAAACCACTACATCCGCATTGGCATGGAAGAAGGCAAGCTGCTGATCGGTGGGAGCGTTGTCGAAACGAACGAGAACGGCTATTTTATCCCGCCGACGGTTTTTGGGGATGTAAGTCCCGACGCCCGCATAGCGCAGGAAGAGATCTTTGGCCCTGTGCTCTCGCTCATCCGGGCCCGCGATTTTAACCATGCGCTCGAAATCGCCAACGGAACGGAATACGGCCTTACAGGAGCACTATACAGCCTGGATCGCGCACGGATCGAAAGAGCTATGCGTGAGTACCATGTGGGCAACCTTTACCTTAACCGCAAGTGTACGGGCGCGCTGGTGGGCATCAATCCTTTTGGCGGTTTCAACATGAGCGGCACCGACACAAAGGCTGGCGGGCCCGATTATCTGCTGCAATTCACCCAGGCCAAAAGCATCGCGGAGAAACTGTAAATGGCAGACCAGATTGCCGAGATGCGGGAAGCTGTAAGCCGGGCAGTCGACAGCATTCGTCAGCATACACAACTCGTTCCTGCTGTTGGGCTGGTTCTTGGCTCTGGCCTGGGCGGGCTTGCCAGTGAACTGGAAGATGCCATTGCAATTCCATATGAGGCCATTCCCGGCTGGCCCCGGTCAACGGTCCATGGTCACAGTGGTCGGTTAGTCATTGGCCACCTGGAAGGCAGGGCTGTGGTTTGCCAGCAAGGCCGTGCCCACTTTTATGAGGGCTACACCCTTCAGCAGGTGACATTCCCAGTACGCGTGATGGGTGCCCTGGGTATCAGCATTCTGTTCCTGACGAATGCAGCGGGCGGTCTTGACAGGGCCTATCGCACCGGCGACCTGATGCTGCTGAACGATCATATCAACTTCGTAGGCATGAGTGGGAACAACCCCTTGATGGGGCCCAATGATGACACTGTAGGACCGCGTTTCCTGGGTATGTCACAGACCTACGATCGCAGACTGCGTGACATCGCCCGCTCAACAGCCGAAGAATCACATATTCCGCTCCATACTGGGTGCTATGCCTGTCTTTCAGGCCCCTTCTTTGAAACACCCGCAGAAGTCAGGTTTCTGCGCGGTATCGGTGCCAACGCAGTCGGCATGTCCACAGTGCATGAAGTGCTTGTGGCACGCCATATGGGCCTGCGAGTGATTGCAGTGTCTGGCATCACCAACGAGGCCATCGACGAGGTCGATTCCTCACGCGATACCAACCACGAGGAGGTGCTGGAAGCTGGCTTGGTTATCGTTCCACGCCTGCGGGCCCTTGTTCGCGGGGTGCTGAAGAAACTGGAATGACTCTCTTTCTGCTCATTGACCAGGTGGCCATTCCCATCTACATCATCCTGAGTGCGATGGCACTATGGGCAGGATGGCGCTTTCTGGACGCGCGCGCGCGCCTGCGCAGCACATATTATGAGCTGGAACGTGATCTGGCACGCCAGCGCCAATGGGACGCTCTCACCTGGGTAGCGGTGTTTTTCCTGTTCGGCATGATGATCCTGGGCATCCAGCGAAGCGTGGTGCCGTTCCTTCAGACAGAAATCGCTCAGCAGGAAATTGTCAGCATCGGCCAGATTGCTCAGGATGGCGAGTATCGCACTGCAACCCCCGCACCCATCGCGGGGGGGCTTGATATTGTGCCCGTCCCGCCGTTGGGCGAAAACAATGCCATTATTCTTCTAACCCCGACGCTTACCCCAACCCCTGTTGGTACGATTGTGCCGGGCGCTCCAGCTCCGGTGGGCTGTAACGATCCACGCGCTACCCTGCAAATCCCGGCGAACGGTATGCGCGTATTCCAGCCCATTACCGTAACCGGTACAGCCTTCACTGAGGCCTTTACTGCTGCAAAGCTGGAAATCAACGGGCCCTCTACGCTGGATACGTATCGCGTCATTGATGAGCGTCGCCAGGAAGCCAGGGAGTTTGCGCCGCTAAGCCAGTTTACACCTGCGAACTACGAACCCGGCGCATACCAGTTCCGCCTGACAGTGTTCGACATCACCGATACGCTGGTGGCGTCGTGTATGGTCACCATCTACATCACGGAACCGCCGATCACAGCCACGCCTACCGTCTCGCCATGAATGAGTTACCGCGAATAGGCATTGCAGGGGCAGGTCGGGCGGCGCGTGTGCTGGCAATGTCGCTGGTAGCCGCTGGCTATTCCATTGCAGGCATCTACAACCGCACCCCAGACCGCGCAGCGGTGCTGGCGCAGGCGGTCGGGGCGCACGCAGTGTCGCTAGAGTCTGTAGCTGCTGCCAGCGACATCGTTTTCATTGCGGTAAGTGACGATGCCATCCCCCTGCTGATCAGCGACCTTGTGCTTACCGATACCAGCACGATTTTCACCCACCTGAGCGGCGTGCACAGTCATCAGGTTCTGGCACCGCTGGCTGTGCAGGGCGCGCAAACCGCGTCTGCGCATCCCATTATGGCGTTTGGCATTCATGACAGCGCAGCGCTTCACGGCACATGGTGGGGTCTTGAGGCGTCTGATAAAGCGACCTATGTGGTTCTCAACACACTGATAGAGCGGCTTGGCGGGCACGCACTGGCCATCACCAGTGGGCAGAAAGCCCTGTACCACGCAGCGCTTGCCATGGCCAGCAACTATATGGTCACCCTTCATTATGTGGCCCAACAGATGCTGATCAACAGCGGCCTGAGTAAGAGCGATGCTGATCAGCTCCTCCAACGCTTAATGATGACTACTCTCCACAATATCCAGGCATCCGGCCCGGTTCAAGCACTCACTGGGCCTCTGGTACGCGGTGATGCTAACACAATTGCTGCCCACCTGCGCGCGCTGAACAACAGCGATACGCGGGCGCTTTACCTGCACCTGGCCCGCCATACCCTGCCTATGGTGATTGAACGTGGCACGCAGACCGATAGAATTATCAGCTTATTGAAGTTGGAGGAAGATCATGCGGTTGACAATACGTGACATACAGAAGATGCGAGCAGAACGTCAACCCATCACGATGCTGACAGCCTACGATGCCGCCAGCGCCCGCCTGGCAGAGGCCGCAGAAGTGCCCATGATACTGGTAGGCGACAGCCTCGGTATGGTCATCCAGGGGCGCGACAGCACAATTCCCGTCAGGCTGGAGCATATGATCTACCATGCCGAGATTGTGGCGCGGGTCACAACCCGCCCGCTGATTGTAGCCGATCTGCCCTTTATGACCTATGCAACCCAGGAACAGGCGCTGGCAAATGCAGCGCGGCTCATGCAGGAAGCGCAGGTCAGCGCGGTAAAGCTGGAAGGCGGCGCACACTCTGCCCCTGTGATTCGCAGCATTGTGGACTGGGGCATACCCGTCATGGCCCACATTGGCCTTACGCCACAGAGCGTTAACGCGTTTGGTGGCTTTCGCGTGCAGGGCAAGGATCTTGACGCGGCCCGCCAACTACTGCGCGACGCAAAGGCCATTGAACAAGCGGGGGCCTTTGCCGTTGTGCTGGAACTGGTGCCAACCAAACTGGCCGCGCTCATCACAGAAATCCTTCACATCCCCACCATTGGCATAGGCGCAGGCGCAGGTTGCAGCGGCCAGGTGCAGGTGTTGCATGACCTGCTGGGTCTCTACAGCGAGTTCCTGCCGCGCCATGCACGGCGCTACGCCAGCCTGGGTGATGTCGCCAGGGACGCGATCGCACAGTATCGCGAGGACGTCAGCCAGAGGCGCTTCCCAACAGATGAACACAGTTTCAACATGAGCGACACTGTCATTGAAACCCTAAGGGCAGAAATCCATGAAGGTCATCTCATCCATTGAGTCCTTTCGCACCTGGCGGCGCACGCTTGCAGATGAACTCGGTCTGGTACCCACTATGGGGTACCTTCACGCGGGACATCTGTCACTCGTCAGGGCTGCCAGGCAGCAGAATACCCATACCGCCGCCACTATCTTCGTGAATCCCACCCAGTTCGCTGCCAACGAAGATCTCACTGCCTATCCCCGCAACCTGGAACGTGACCTGGCGATGCTGGAGGAAGCCGGGGTTGACGCTGTATTTACACCCGCAGCAGACAGCATTTACCCCGCTGCGTTTCAGACTTATGTCACGGTGGAAGAAGTGTCAAAAGGCAATGAGGGGGCGCGCCGACCAGGGCACTTCAGGGGTGTCGCGACTGTCGTGGCAAAACTTTTCAACATTACCCAGCCACAGCGCGCCTACTTCGGTCAAAAGGATGCGCAGCAGGTAGTGGTGCTGCGTCGTATGACAGCAGACCTTAATTTTCCGGTCGAGATTGTGGTATGCCCCATTGTAAGAGAGCCGGATGGGCTGGCCATGAGTTCACGCAATGTATATCTGACCCCTGAGGAGCGACAGGCGGCCAGCGTCATCAGTCGAGCGCTGCTGACAGCTTCTGTGCTGTACGACGCGGGCGCGCGGCACCCTGACGAGCTGCGCCAGGCGGTGCAGAACATTGTCGCAGCGGAACCTTTAGCGCAGCTTGATTACGTGAGCGTAGCTAACGCCTCAGACCTGGCAGAAGTCACGACGCCCACTAATTCACCACTGCTGCTCTCAACAACCGTGCGGATCGGCAAACCCAGGCTGCTCGATAATCTCCTGCTGCCCGCGCACCTGAACACTCAGGAGGGCGCGACAAGCGTTCTGGGCGCAGTCTGAAACTTGAACATATTACCCACTGCGATCACGCCGGAATGACTCGCGAATGCGACGCGGTGACAGAATTTTGACCGCACCCAGAAACGTCCGCTGAATGCCAAGCAGCCGGTTGCGCCAGCGCGCCAGCACATAGCGCAGTTGGCGGCGGCGCGTATTCAGCAGGCTGCGGCTGCTCTCCAGCATCGGCGTCCCCCACTTCACACACATCGCTGCCCAGGTGAGGCCGCCCCCAAATCCTACGAAGACAATGTGGTCGCCTTCCTTGATCCGCTTCTGATCAATCGCCTCACACAGCGCGATGGGTATCGACGCCGCTGATGTATTGCCGTAGCGGTTAAGATTGACCATAAAGCGCTCAGGTTCTATGCGCAGTTTTTTGGCCACCGCATCCAGAATACGTTGGTTTGCCTGGTGTGGTACGATGAGCTTTACATCGTCAAGCGTAATGCTGCTGTCCTCTACCACCTGACGTATGCTTTCATCAACAACGCGGGTTGCAAACTTAAACACTTCGCCCCCAGCCATGACCATTTTCTGCACTTTCAGCTCACCCAGCGCGATATTGTTGTGCGTAGGTATTGCCAGAAGTTCACCACCAGCGCCATCGCTGCGCAGCACGCTGGTCAGCACACCGCCCTGTTCCAGGCTGGCTTTCAGCACCAGCGCCCCTGCGCCATCACCAAACAGAATACACGTCGTTCGATCCTGCCAGTCGAGTACGCGGCTCATCGTTTCAGCGCCGATGACCAGCGCAGCGCTTACGCTGCCAGTTCGAATGGCCTGAGCAGCCATATCCACAGCGTATACGAAGCCGGAGCAGGCTGCACTCAAATCAAATGCGCCTGCCAGGCTGGCCCCCAGCGCATCCTGTACAAGGCTGGCTGTGCTTGGGAAGACAAATTCTGGCGTAGAAGTGGCGACGATGATGAGGTCGATCTGCCTGGGCAGCATGTCTGCCACTTCAAGCGCACGCTGCGCGGCCCTGATCGCCAGTGTGGTGGTGGATTCACGCTCGTTTGCGATGCGGCGCTCCCGAATGCCGGTGCGGGCTGTAATCCACTCATCGCTGGTTTCCACAATAGCCGAGAGGTCGTCATTGGTCATGACGGTATCTGGCACTGCCATCCCCCAGCCGGCGATATGAGCATAGATGCCCGTATCACGACGCCGAGTGCGTTTACTTTCTTTTGGCATTGCTGGGCCTTAAGCGCTGTAGCGCCCCAAGATCACAGTTGCGTTGTGACCACCAAAGCCGAAACCGTTGCTCATCACCACATGAATGGGTTTGCTCACACCCTTCTGCGGCGTGTAATTCAGGTCACAGTCCGGGTCTGGCGTCTCCAGGTTGATGGTCGGCGGAACGAAATTGTTCTGAATCGCCATAATGCTGAACACGGCTTCCAGCGAACCAGCAGCGCCCAGCAGGTGCCCTGTCATGCTCTTGGTCGAGCTAATCGGAATGTTATACGCCTCCTCGCCCAGCGCAGTCTTGATGGCCTTGGTTTCGGCAGCATCATTGAGCGCAGTGCCCGTACCGTGGGCGTTAATGTAATCCACCTGGCCGGCCTGAATACCCGCATCGCGCAGGGCAAAGAGCATGGCATGCGCCGCCCCGTCGCCAGTTTCCAGCGGCGCAGTAGGATGGTAAGCGTCAGATGTGTGGCCGTAGCCCAGGACTTCGGCGTAAATCTTTGCGCCACGGGCAAGTGCGTGATCAAGATCTTCCAGCACCAGTATTGCCGCACCCTCGCCCGGCACAAACCCATCGCGATTAGCGTCGAAGGGTCGGCTGGCTTTGGTGGGCTCTTCATCACGGTTGCTCAGCGTCTTCATATTGTTGAAGCCAGCAATTGTCATCGGCGTAAGGGCTGCTTCTGTAGAGCCGGCCAGCATCACTTTCGCCTGCCCACGCCGTATAATCTCGGCGCCTTCGCCAATGCAGTTATTGCCAGTGGCGCAGGCCGTCGTAATACAAAAGTTGGGGCCGCGCAGGTTAAACTCCATGGATACACGCCCGGAACTGCCATCAATAAGCAGGCGCGGAACAACCAGCGGGCTTACCCCGTGATGCCCCTTCTGGACAAAGGACATCACAGCCTCAATCAGGCTGTTAATGCCGCCGATACCGCTTCCAACAATGCAGCCAACGTCGTAACGGTTCTCATCCGTAATCACCAGACCGCTGTCGTCTAAAGCCTGGCGGCTCGCCACGAGCGCAAAGTGTGTCGCACGATCGGTACGTTTTGCTTCCTTCTTGCCGAAAGTGGCTTCAGCGTCAAAATTTTTTACCTCGCCGGCAATCTTGTTCTCGATCAGGTTATGATCAAACAGGGTAATGTAGTCAATGCCACTGACGCCCGCGGCGATATTTGCCCAAGCTTCGGCAACTGTATTGCCGGTTGGGCAAATGGCGCCCATTCCTGTAACCACAACGCGCTTTCTCGCCACATTCCCCTCCTATCAGGTAGTCATGTCACAGGTATAAACACGGCCTGTGATGTTTCGTTATCCATCCTGAGGGCGAAATTTCGCTTTTCTTACGCTATAATCGCCCAGCGACGCGTCATTATAACACACGCTCTTGCTGGCAGGGTTCCTCATTCATCATGATTCTTGTAACAGGCGCAGCAGGTTACATCGGGCAACACATCGTGCGGCAGCTCCTCGCTCAGGGGCTTCCGATACGACTGCTGCTGGCATCACACCGGGCACCTACCCCACTTTCATGGTTGGGGAGCGCCTCGCAGGCACCAGAAATCCTTTATGGAAGTATGGAGGACGATGTAACGCTTTTCAAGGCGCTTACAGGCATACACACGATCATTCACCTGGAAAATGCCATGTGGTGGGGTAAGCGTCGTGACCTGGAACGCATCGAAATTGATGGCCTGCAAAAGCTCATTACCGCTGCGCGCAGCACGCGTGTAGGCCGGCTGATTATTCTCAGCCAGCTCGGTGCTACTCCCTCATCTGCTTATACGCTGCATCGCATCAAGGGTCGTGTCGAAGAGTTGGTCAAAGCCAGTGGTCTGGCCTACACTATCATCCGTTCAGGCGTTGTATTTGGCGAAGGCGATGCGTTCATGACGCACATCGCTATGATGTTGAGCATTAATCCTGTTTTCTTTCTCATGCCTGGGCGCGGCGAAGTAGTACTGCACCCTATTCACGTGGATGACCTCACACGGGCTATCGTCACCAGCCTTGAATCGCTCGATGCGGTGGATCGCGTTATCGAAATTGGCGGCATCGAATACACCACGCTGGCAGACCTGGTGGCGACCATTCAGCGGGTTTGTCGGCTGCGACGTATCATTGTACCGGTGCCGCCCTACCTCCTGCGGCGCATCGTGCAGATCTACGAGCTGATTTACCGCCGCACGCTGATGACCTCGCAGTGGCTGGACATTCTGGCCACAAACCGAACAACCCAGCTGGGCAACGTCTACGAAAATTTTGGGTTTCAACCACGCCGTCTGGAAGACAGCCTTGTAACATTCCTCCCTCAGTATGCCAGGGCGGGCAGAGCGCTGCGGTATGTGCTGAGGCGACGACCCAGCACGAGGGATTTGCGTGATTGAACACCCAACCTGTAACTGAAAGGAATTGATGCCAGAGATGGAAGCAGATCTCATCATCAGAACGCTGCACAGCCCGGCAGAGATGCGCGCGGCTGTGGAGTTACAGAAGATATACTGGGGCGACGACATGAGCGACATCGTTCCCCTCCACATGTTGCTCTCTATGGCCCACTACGGCGGGCAGGTATTGGGAGCATTTGTAGATGACCGGATGGTTGGCCTGCTGATAGGCTTCCTGGGGGCGAAGATTCAGCCTGGGGAGCCCAGTAACGCCGCCAGCAGCCTGCTGCTGATGAGCAAGCGCATGGTTGTTCTGCCCGAATATCGCAATTACAAGATAGGCGAACGCCTGAAACTGGCACAGCGCGATTATGCCATTGAACATGGGATACAACTGGTAACCTGGACGTTCGACCCGCTGCTGTCAAGAAACGCGTATCTCAACCTGCACAAACTGGGCGCGGTTGGGCAGGCTTACCAGGTGGATTTCTTCGGTCAGGACGCCGCCAACCCTACCCTCAGCGGTGATCGGCTCGTGGCTAACTGGTGGGTCATACACCCACATACCCAGGATCGCAGCAGCCGCGCTTATGGCAATGCCCCGGTCATCAACGAAGTCAAGGGGGGTACACCTGTTGGCTTTGAACTACACCCCGCCAACATTCAGTTGCTGGAGCTGCCCAGTGATTTCCAGACCCTCGAACACACAGACCCCGCCGCCGCTGGCGTGTGGCGCTCTCACATGCGCGAGGCGTTCCAGATGCTGCTGAGTGCCGGCTACATTGCAACCGATGTGCTGCGGCAGGGTGAGCAGTCTTTCTATGTGTTTACCAAAGATGATGGTTCATTTACCTTCCGATAGGAGCTTTTTGATGAAACCCGTTACGATTCGTACCATAAACCTGCATCCCATTGCGCTCCCATTTGTCGAACCGCTGCGCACCAGTTTTGGTATGGAGCCGTTCAAGGCGGCCATTCTCATAGAAATCCTGACAGAAGAAGGAGTTACAGGATGGGGAGAGGCAGCAGTCGCCCCAGAGCCAGGGTATACAGGGGAAACCGTCGCAACGGCCTACCACCTGCTGAAGCATTACCTGGCACCCGCAGTGCTTGGCAAAACCATTACAGACCCTTACCAGGCGCGCGAAATGCTGCACCATGTGCGCGACAACAAACATGCGCGGGCCGGGCTGGAGGGCGCAGTGTGGGATGCCTTCGCAAAGGTCAATCAGATCCGCCTTGCAGACCTTTTTGCATCTTACCTGCCGCCTGACCACGCCTCTACCAACCGGGCGGTGGTTGGCGTCAGCATTGGCATTCAACCAAGTGTGGAGGAAACCGTTGCCATCATTCGCAAACGGCTTGATCAGGGGTATAAGCGCATCAAGCTGAAGATTGCGCCAGGTTGGGATGTCGATCTGGCACGAGGCGTCCGCCAGGTATTCCCGGATGTCATGCTGATGCTGGACGCTAACAGCGCCTACACCCTTGCAGACGCAGAACACCTGAAACAGCTCGATGCCTTCAACCTCATCATGATCGAACAGCCCCTCTCACACGATGACATCTATGAGCACAGCAAACTGCAACCGCAGCTAAAGACTCCGGTTTGCCTCGACGAAAGCATCAAGTCTGCCAATGACCTGCGCCTTGCCCTGCAGGTTGGGGCGATTGGCGTGCTGAACCTGAAGCCCGCGCGCGTGGGCGGCTTTGCAGAAGCGTTGGATATTTACCGCGTCGCCACTGAACATCGCCTGCCGCTGTGGGTAGGTGGCATGCTGGAAACGGGCATTGGGCGCGCCCAGAATGTAGCATTCGCCTCCTTGCCTGGTATTACCCTACCGTGCGATATCAGCGCCACAGATCGCTACTTCAGGCAGGACATCACCGAACCACCGTTCGTCCTTAACGCAGACAGCACGCTGAACGTGCCGCAGGGATTCGGCATTGGGGTCGAAGTAATACAAGACCGCGTAAAAGCTGCCACAGACCTGTGGTATGCCCAGAACTATTACCCGATTGGATAGCCACAATGACTTCACCACTGTTTGACAACGCGACCATTGGCTTCATTGGGGCCGGAGCCATGGGGACAGCCATGATCACCGGTCTGCTGAACCAGCACATCGTCGCACCTTCACAGATCATAGCCGCCGACCCGCACGCCGAAAAGGAACACCTGGCGCGTGACTACGGCATTCACTTTACGACAGATAACATGGAAGCGGCGCGCGGCACCGATGTGCTCATTCTGGCAGTAAAACCCCAGATCATACCCAGGGTGCTGTCTCAACTGCGCGGGCGTGTAGACAACGCAGAACTGGTGCTGAGTATTGTAGCCGGCGTGAGAATGCAAACCATCGTTACAGATATACTCAATACGCGGGTTGTACGATCTATGCCCAATACGCCCGCACAGATCGGCGAAGGCATGACTGTGTGGTGTGCCACTAACGAGGTGGAGGAACGACAGCGTCAGCAGGCAGCAACCCTCCTCGGCGCGCTTGGCGACCATCTGCGGGTGGATGATGAACGACTGCTTGACATGGCAACAGCCTTGTCTGGCAGCGGGCCTGCCTACGTGTTTCTTTTCATGGAGGCAATGATTGACGCCGGGGTACGGATGGGCTTCACCCACCGTGATGCAACCAAGCTGGTAGTTCAGACGCTGAAGGGTTCCGCAGATTACATCCTGCAAAGCGGCATGCACCCCGCCCTGCTGCGCAACCAGGTGACAAGCCCTGGTGGAACCACTGCCGCCGCCCTCTACGAAATGGAGCGGCTTCAGTTTAGAACAGCTATTGCAGAGGGGATCTGGGCAGCCTACCAACGCGCCCTTGAACTGGGAAAGGACGACAAATGAACCTCGCAGTCTCATTCACAGATGTTGAGAGTGCTTACGCGATCGTCAGTCAGGCGGCTCACAGGACGCCGGTTTTCACGTCTGCCACGCTGGACAGCGAAGCGGGTGCGCAGATATTCCTGAAATGCGAAAATTTTCAGCGTATGGGCGCTTTCAAGTTTCGTGGGGCCTGGAACGCGCTTACCCTGCTAAGTGAAGCTGAAAAAGAGCGTGGCGTTATCGCCTATTCCTCTGGCAACCATGCCCAGGGTGTAGCGCTTGCCGCAAAATTGCTGGGTATCCGGGCGACCATCGTCATGCCGAACAACGCACCAGCTGCCAAGGTGGCCGCCACCAAAGAGTACGGCGCTGATGTGGTCATCTATGATGTACAAACGCAGGATCGCGCCCAGGTAGCGGCAGATCTGGCTGCCCAGTATGGATCCACCGTCATACCGCCATATGATCATCCGCACATCATTGCCGGCCAGGGTACCGCCGCCTACGAACTCATCCAGGAAGTGCCTGACCTGGACGCCGTTGTTGCCTGTGTGGGGGGTGGCGGCCTGCTGGCAGGCACGGTGACGGCAGTGCGCGGTCTACTGCCTCAGGCCGCCGTCTATGGCGTGGAACCCGAAGTTGCCAATGACGCCTATCTTTCGTTCAGGACTGGAACGCTGCATACCATACACAACCCGCCGACCATTGCCGATGGCACGCGCACGCCCAGCTTAGGAAGCCTGACATTCCCTATCATAAAGGCTCTGGTCACCGACATCGTGACCGTATCCGAGGTTGAGATCAAAGCTGCTGTGCGCTTCGCATTCTACCGCCTAAAGCTGGTCATAGAACCCTCTGGAGCACTGGGCCTCGCAGCGGTGCTTTTCCAGCGCCTTCCCCAGCATAAACGGGTAGGGATTGTCATCAGCGGGGGCAATGTGGATGGCGCGACGATGGCTTCAATCCTGACAGAACCAGCGTGAAAGCTCGATCGCCGCTATAATGGCAAGGAGGCTGTTTATCACGGGCATCTGTCCATGTCACCAGATACTGATCAAATCCTGCAGCGGTATGTTACCGCCTATCGACAGTTATACAGCCGATCGCCACAGGACGTGCGCGTTCTGGACAAGGATTGGGTCATTGTCAATGGAGCTCGCATGCGCGTTACAGAACTTGAATACCTTACAATGCAGATGCAGCGTGAGTATCAGCAAATGCACACAGACAGGAAAACGCTGGTGCACCGCCTTATCAAATGGCTGACGGGTTGAGGATTGGTTGATGGATACCTCCAACCGCCAGCTTCGTCTTGCCCTGGCCACGATCCTCATCCTGATTCCAGTTGGCACCATCGGCATGATGGCGCTCAATCAATCGCCATTTGGAGAGGCGCTGTACTTCACCATTGTCACGTTGGCAACCGTCGGTTATGGAGATGTTGTACCACGCACAGACGAAGCAAGAGCATTTGTCGCAGTCCTTATCCCCTTTGGCCTTTCGGCCTTCGCCTTCGCTCTCCAGGCCATTTATTACTCGGTATTTGCCAACCCTGCACTGGTCGAAATTCGCCAGAAGCGCGTTCTGAGGCGGGCGATAAAGCGAATGCGAAACCACTTTATCGTGGCTGGCACAGGCGAGCTGGCCTACCGCACGATCGACTTTCTTCAACACGGTGAACCGGCGCCTGGTCGCTGGCTGACAGGGTGGTCACGCCTGAATCTTTACGCAGCTTTACGGGGCAACAAGCGTTCAAACGAACGTCTGCTGGATCAGGTCATTGTTATCACCTCTGATGCAGCCTTCGCTCAGAAACTGCGCTCGCTGAGTATTCTCGTAGTGTTAGGCAACGCCGCCGACGAAGATACCCTGCGCCAGTGTGGGATCGATCACGCGCAGGCCTTGCTCGTCATGAGTGAGGACGACACTGAGACCCTGCTAACCGTACTGACTGCGCGTGCCATGAATCGCACTCTGCTCATCACAGCGACCATTCTGGATGACAGTCTGAGCCAGAATATGGTTCGTGTTGGTGCTAATCAGATTGTTGCGCCATATGCGGCGGCGGGCAGTTTTCTGAACAATGCAACCCTGCGACCTGCGGTAAACGGATTCTTTTACAGCATTGCTTTTGATCCTCAGGACCAGCATGTGTTCGTACAGCTGCGGGTTGGCGCAGGATCTGAATGGATAGGCAAAACGCCCGCCGAACTGGAGTTGGGAACCACCTATCATCTCTATGTGCTTGGCCTGCGACGGGCTGATGGGACATTTCACTACACGCGCCCCGACAAGTGCGAGCTACAGGAGGATGACACGCTGATTGCTGTCGGCCAGGCGCGCCGTGCGAACCAGTTGGTACGGCTGAGCGAAGGCTACCGGCACGACAGCATCCTTTGGCAGGTGCTGCCACCTGCACAGCCCCCCCTGCACACCAGCCAGCCGCATACCCTGGAAGAATGCAGGCAGATCGTGCAAACCATGAACAAGCACTTTATCATCTGCGGCACAGGTCCGGTAGCGCAGCGCGCGCTGCGTTCTTTGAACCCGGCACGACCGTTTGTTGTGGTAAGCGATGACCTGGAAGCGCTGGAAACGCTGCGTGCGCGCGGCTTCCGTGTGATCGCTGGCAAGCCAACCAACCACAATGTGCTGCTGGCAGCGGGCGTTAAACGAGCGCAGGCAATCATGGTAACCCCTGAAGACACCGCCCTCGCTGTACTCACGATTCTGACAGCGCGATCATTAAACAAACACCTGCTGATTACCGCTACGGCATACGAGGACGCCGTGGTCGCCAAGCTTGAACGCGCAGGCGCTGACCGTGTGGTAAGCCCGTTCAGCGTTGCCGCGCGCTTCCTGCTGTTGGCCACAACCAGCCCACACATCAATGACTTCATTCAGCATGTCATGTTCAATTACCAGACCGGCCTTGAAACAACTGAGCTTTACATGGAGGATGATTCGCCCTGGATCGGCCACACGCTGGAATCGCTGAGGCTGGACGAGCAGT
>Ga0224722_1000534_pt1 | contig 22162 bp, 11 predicted proteins | sample Balambano_FR1_Me_FD_161646 | JGI IMG/M metagenome (GOLD analysis project Ga0224722, IMG submission 161646) | Freshwater sediment microbial communities from Lake Towuti, South Sulawesi, Indonesia - Balambano_FR1_MetaG | ecosystem: Environmental > Aquatic > Freshwater > Lake > Sediment | place... | reverse complement strand
TCGTAGCGGTCGTAAAAAGTAGGCGCATTGGCGTATTGAAACACGAGTTCGGCTTCCGATTTTTGGTGTTCGAGTTCGGCAACCAAGGTTTTACTGGCATCGAAATTGACCAGTTGGGGAGCCTGATTTACATTTTCAAATGTAAAAGTTTGCCTGCGCTCGCCGGTGCGAATTTTTTCATGGCGCACCTGCCCTGCTGCGGTGTAAATATCTACGGTAGCCGGAATGACAAAAACACCCGGAACGCCTTTGCCCTTCTGGGTTTGTTCGACCGTCAAGGTCACTGTTTTAGCCGCTTCATCATATTCATGCGAAACTTTCAAGATCGGGTGCCCTTCGGCAAAAAACCATTGGTTGAAAAACCAGTTCAGGTCTTCGCCGGTCACTTCTTCAAAAGCTAAACGCAGGTCGTGTGCCTCGACGGATTTGTAGGCGTGGCGCGTAAGGTACAGATTTAACGCTGCCCAGAACGCCTCATCGCCCACGTAATTGCGCAGCATATGCAGGATGGCACCGCCTTTGTTGTAGCTGTGCGCATCAAACATCTGCTCGTTGTTTTCATAACCAAAATGAATCAGCGGGTGCCGCCCGCCGCCCTGCGTGGAAGAAATATAGCCATTGACGGTGTTCAACAAGTCATAATCCGCCTGGTCTTTGCCATACTGGTGTTCTGCCCAGAGGTATTCACTGTAATTAGCAAAACCTTCGTTCAACGTCAGATTCGACCAGCTTTCGGTGGTGACGTAATCGCCAAACCAGTGGTGGAACATCTCGTGTGCCACGATGCCGTCATTGTTGTTGTCAATGAGTTCGCGGGTCTTTTTTTGTATAAATTCTCCGAAAATGACCGCCGTTGTATTTTCCATTGCGCCAGAGACGTAATCTCGAACGATAATTTGCGCGAATTTTTTCCAGGGATATTTCACGCCCAGTTTATTTGAAAAGAACTCCAGCATTTGCGGCGTGCGCCCAAAGATAGCTTTAGCGTGGTCTTTGTACGCCGGTTCTACGTAATACATCAGCGGCACGTCGCGCCATTGGTCTTTTACAATTGCAAACTCCCCCACCGCCAGCATAAACAAATACGGCGCGTGGGGCTGATCCATTCTCCAGTAATCGGTGCGGGTACCGTCGGCATTTTTTTTGGAAGCAACCAACAAACCGTTGGAAACGGTGGCGTACTTGTCTTCAACGGTCAGGTAAATTTCCTGCGTGGTGCGCTCGTTCGGGTGGTCAATGGTGGGAAACCAGCGAGAATTCCAGTTGGTTTCGCCCTGCGTCCAGATTTGCGAGGGCTTGTCGGGGTCTTCATTGCGCGGGTCAATGAAAAACAAACCCTGGTTGGAGGTGATGGCATCGCTGCCGCCCGAGGCGGTGGGAGTGGCGGTGTATTCGATATAAATGGTGTATTCTTCGCCGCGTTTGAAGCTACGCCCCAGGTCAATAACAAGTTCAGTGCTGTCGTTGTAAGCATATTTCAAAGGTTCATTCTTTCCTTCAAAATTTACTTTTTGCAAATTAAAATATTTCGCATCCAGGGTCAGCGTGTTGGTCGGGTAGAAGTACGGTTTAAACCGCAAAGTCGCTTTACCGATTACCTGCTCTTTTTCCCAATTAAAACGCAGGTCGAGTTTGGTGTGCAACAAGTCGTTTACGCGCGTGTGGCTGGGGTTGTAGCGGGGTAAAGTAGCATCCATGACACTGGAATCGGCATCATTGAGTACATAATCCGCTTCGTTCATCTCGGAATTTATATCCAGAGAATCCACGTCGCGATCTTCGGCAGCAGCCACTGCCGCTGTATCCGTTCTCACCGGGATTGTAGTCGCCGTTTGGCGGGGGGTATTGCAGCTGGTCCAACAGGCGAAAGCCAGTAACCCAAAAAACAGTTTGTTCATAAGTAAGTAAGCAGTTTTTAAGTAAGCAGTTGGCAGTCTCTTCAAATGTTGACAGCCAGTTTATTACTAAAATTATTTGAAAATGAGGTTGAGCAATAGTTGTTCAAAGGTTAACAAAAATTGGTGGGAAAGTATTGCCGACGATGTAAAAAGTTTGGCGCATTTTAAAAATATGCCAACCTTATTGAAAAGCGCGTTTGAATTAAATGCGGCACGCTTTGGAAGTGCGCCACATCAGGAGAATTCCTTCGCCGTCACTTCTTCCAAAAAATGTTCCAAATGCTCATTAAAAACCTGCGGGTGTTCCATCATCGGGGCGTGTCCGCATTCGTCGAGGAAAATCAGTTTAGAGTTGGGAATAAGTTCGTGAAATTTTTCGCCTACAAAAGCCGGCGTAATCTGATCGTCTTTGCCCCAGATGAGCAGCGTGGGTGCAGTGATGGTGTGGAGGTTGTCGCCGAGATTGTGGCGCACGGCAGACTTTGAGGTGGCTACAATGCGGATGGCGCGGTTGCGGTCGTTCACAATACCGTACACTTCGTCAATCAGTTCCGGCGTGGCGACTTCCGGGCGGTAAAAAGTAGCTTCCGTTTTCTTTTTGATGAAATCATAATCGCCCCGCTTAGGAAACGTGGTACCCATTGCACTTTCAAACAAACCGGAACTGCCGGTGAGGGTGATCGAAGCAATTTTTTCCGGGCAGTCCAGGGCGTACAAAATGGCAATATGCCCGCCGAGCGAATTGCCGAGAATATGCACTTTATCGAAATTTTTATAATTGACAAAGTCCGCCACGTGATCCGCCAGTCCTTTGACCGATAATTCCCCAAGCGGTAGTTCAAAAATAGGCAGAATCGGCACCACCACGTTCAGTTTATCCCCAAAATAGGCAAAGATACTTTCAAAATTGCTCAACGCACCAAACAGCCCGTGCAGCAGCAGCAGGGTTTCTGCTCCGCCCTGGCTTTCAATGTACGTAAACCCGTCTTCTTTTTTAATGTCGTACTTCATTCCACAATTTGGTTAAGCCTACAAATAAACCCAAAGGTAAGAATAAATTTTTTGTAACTTTCTTTTCCCTCACACGTTCCAGTAAAGTCACGCTTTTACCAAAACCAGACGAACAGCCGTTCTTATTCAATTTATTTAAGCTCAATTTTTGTATTATTGAAAAAATATGCCTTGCTTTGTGACAGAAAAAGGTGCGGCACGCTTGGCTTCCAATAGCTTCCGAAGAAACCGAACGGCAGTTCGAATCAAATATTACTAAGGCAAAAACTATATTTTTTTACCTAAATCAAACAAACATGCGTCAAATAATCGGTTTACTTATTTTGTGTTTTGTGGTGGGCGTGCTGGGGTCTTGCGTTTCTAAGAAAAAATTCGACGAACTGCAGGCTGCAAAAGACGCTTCCGACCGCTCGCTGGCAGAAACCCAGCAACAATTGAAAACACTTCAGGATGATAATAACACCCTGAAAACTAACATGGAAGCCGAGAAGACTCGGATGAACAACGAAATGTCTTCGATCCGCCGTGACCTGGATGCTTCCAAAAGCCAGGTAGCGCAGGTGCAGGAAAGACTGAACATGACCCAACAGGAGTTGGACAATATCAAAAAGCAAGTAAATGATATGTTCAGTGCTTACCAGGCTAGCGGCCTGCGCATGGAAGAACGCGACGGCAGACTGTACATTGTAACGGCTCAACCTGTAACCTATACCTCCGGTTCTGCTCGCCTGAGCCGCCGCGAGCGTCAGGCACTGGGCGAACTGGCTACCACGCTGAAAAACAACTCGAACCTCCGCATTCTGGTAGAAGGTCATACCGACAGCCAAAAGTACCCGCGTGGTGCCGGTTATGACAACTGGAACCTGAGTGTGGATCGTGCGCTGAACGTAGCCCGCGAACTGATGCGCCGGGGCGTAAGTGCCAACCAGGTAGCAGTAGTAGGCAGAGGCGAAGCAAATCCGGTAGGTGACAACGGCACTGCCAGCGGTCGCGCTCAAAACCGCCGCACGGTGGTGGCTCCGGATGTGAACATGGGTGCTATCATCAACAGTATGCGCGATACGACGATGAACAATAATTAATTGATACGCTTGTCTTAGTAGTAGCAACCCGGGCGAGCCACTGTGCTGGTCCGGGTTGCTTGTTTGATAGGATGCCGGATTAGAAGATGCCAGACTTATGACTTAGAGGCTCCATGACCGAGCTACCAGGTAATTATACCAGTATGCAGTCAACAGTATGCAGTACGCAGTTGTCAACGGCTTTAAAAGGAATACGTTGCAAATATTTTAATAATGCGAATCAAGGGTTAAAATTTTTAAAGCCTTGATGACCAATCGGAAGAGATTTGCCAAATTTCAAAAATTTGGTAAATCTGCACCCACTCGTAGGGAAAACAGAGATTTTTTAGTAACGCTTGATTTGCATAAATACGCAGCCTTGATTTTATTTTAATATTAGGAGAATAGGTGATAAACACTCCGCAGGAGTGAAACAATGGTACCTACTTGCCAATTAACCAATAACCGATAACAGAAGATCAGGCGCAAAGCTCAACATCCAAACAAAATTTCCAATATCATAATAATATCCCAATATTATTTCTTTTTAATAATCGTTCGCCGCCGGTCATAGGTCAAGCCTGTAAAAATGCCGATGGCATCCGCCGTGCCGCGCAGGTTGGAAATAATGGGGCTGGGCTGCCCAAAGGGATTGCCATTAGAAGTGCTGGCGTTAAAAATACTCGCCAAAAAATTAAAATATGGGCGGTCAATGTGAAAAACCGTGTTGAAAACCGTGTCGCCCACCGCGTAGTCGTAGCCCGTTCCGAAGGCAATTACACTTCTGTCCACAATGCGGTCGTCCGCTAAGAAATCTTGTTCGGGCACACTGTCCAAAGATACATTGTGCAACATTCGGCGGTAGAGGTTAGCCTGGTTGTCGGGGTCGGTCAGGTAGCAGAGTACCCGCGCCAGCGTGTCGGTTTCGGCAAATTCTACCACGATGCTGTCAATGGGTATCACCGGCAGAATGCGGGTGGTGGCTTCAATGGTTTTGCCGTCGCGCGTGGTGATTTTTAATTCAAAAGATGGAGTTGTATCTTGCGGCACAAGTTCGGAACTGTAGTAATTATAAAATTTTTGCGTAACAGGGTTAAAAATATTTTGTTCTTGTAATAAATAGGTCTTGCCATTGTGAATAATATTTACCTGTGCACCTTTTTCCAAAATATTATCCAACGCACTCAAATCAGCACCCGGCAGCGGATCAAAATACGCCGCACTTCGCGTCAATGCCAAACCGAACGGCTGCCCCGGCTCCAGATAGCATTCCAGTACCAACTGGCTCTGGTAATCGGGCAGCTCAATGTCAATTTCTTTTTCTAAATTGCAGGCAATGGTTGTTGTTAAAACAATTAGGATGAGAATATAAAATCGCATTTTCATTTTGTAATAGATTGTTGTTATTGGTGAATGGTTATTTGGCACGCATTCTCTTAGTCACTTGGTCTCCAAGTCGCTCGTCTGGCATCTTCTAAAACTTAAAATTCCACGTTACCGAAGGTAAAATCGGAAACAGCGACACCTGTTTGGCGGCGATTCGGGTCGGAATATTTACGGCGTTGCCGTTATCATCGGTTTCGTTGGCAAATTCCGGTTCAAAGTAAATAAAGAACGTATTGCGCCGGTCGTAGGCATTAATGATGCTGAACGTGAGGTCGCTCTCGCCCCATTTCGGGAAAAACCGCCAGATCAACCCTAAATCAAGCCGGTTATACGGTGGCAGGCGATAGGTGTTCCGATCCTGATAAATGGGCAACACTGCCTGAAAAGGCGCGCCGTAAATGTCCTGGTAGGTGAACCGCCCGGTGGGCAGCCAGCGCAGGTCGCCGGAGCCGTACACCCACACCAGCGAAGCCGTGAGCCGCCTGCTGAGGTCGTAGGTTCCTACCACCGAAATATTGTGCCGCCGGTCGTAAATGGGCGAGAAGTAGCCCTGTTGAGCAAAATTGGCATTCGGGTCAATCGTTTGAAAATCACCGCGTTGGATGAACGCCAGCGTGTAGCCGATCCAGCCGCGCAGCTTACCTTCTTCTTTTTCGATGCTTACCTCCAAACCCACGCCGTCGCCCCGCCCGATGGCAAATTCCTCTTCCAGTTCGTCATTGGCAAATAATTCGGCGCCATCCACAAATTCCAACTGGTTAGATAGGTTTTTGTAATACGTTTCTACATTCAACAGAAATTTTTTACTCAACAAATACGACATACCCAGCGCCACCTGCTCCGAACGCTGCGGCTTCACCCGCTCGGTGGAGGGGTACCACACATCCGTAGGCAGCGCCACGCCTGCGTTTGCCACCAGGTGCAGGTACTGGTACATCTGCGCGTAGCTGGCTTTGAGGGAGGTGCGCGGGCTGAGGCTGTAGCGCGCCGAGAAGCGGGGTTCTACGTTGGTGTAGGTGGTGCCGTCGTTGGTAAAACCGCTCAGCCGCAAACCGGCATTGACTTTTAAAGCAGCTGACACATCCAAATCATCCGACACGTAAGCAGCAAACTCCGTACCATCAAAATCCTGCCCCGCCGAGAATGACACCACCCCGTCGTCACTTCCTGCTTTCAATCGCCCCACGGTAAATTGATGGTAGGTGGCATTGGCACCGAAACGCAGGGTATTGCGCGGACTCGCTACGTAGTAAAAATCGGTTTTAAAATTTACATCTTCAATACGGGAGCCGAGTTTAAAAGAAAAGCCGGTAAGCCGATTTTCAATATTATACTGGTAATCTGAGTAGGTAAAAGTGGTATTGGCAAACAGTTTGGGATTAAACACATGATTCCAGCGCACGGTGCCGGTGGCGTTGCCCCAGTCAAAATCGAAATCGAAGAAGTCGCCGTCAAAACCAAATTTATCCCGCCCGAAGTAGCCGCTCACATACACCCGATCCTTTTCACTCAGAATGAAATTGATTTTGGTATTCAAATCATAAAAATAATACGCCGGAATGGGGTCGGCATCCGGGTTGTCTTCATTGGCACGGTTCACGGCATTGGTAAAAATATCCACGTAGGTGCGCCGCCCGGAAACGATAAACGAGGATTTTTCTTTTTGAATGGGACCTTCCAGCGTCAGTCGCGAAGCGATCAAACCGATGCCCCCCGTACCCGCAAACTCCTTATTATTGCCTTCTTTTAATTTCACATCAATCACCGACGACAAACGCCCACCGTACTGCGCCGGAAAACCGCCTTTGTACCATTTCAAATCCTTGACTGCGTCAGAATTAAAGGTGCTAAAAAATCCAAACAGGTGATTCGGATTGTACACCAGGGCTTCGTCCAGCACGATCAGGTTCTGGTCGCTGCCGCCGCCGCGCACAAACAAACCCGTGGTGCCTTCCGAACCGGAGGGCGTACCGGGTTTCAATTGAATCACTTTCAAAATATCGCTCTCGCCAAACACCAGCGGAATGTTTTTTATTTCCTGCGTGTTGAGTTCTTCCACACTCATCTCCGTAGATTTGAGTTTTTCTTCAAAACCGGAGGCTTCCACCACTACTTCTTCCAGTTCGATGCCGCTGCCGAGTTGTACGTCGAGCCGGGTGTTTTTAGTCAGATAAACGGTGCGCCGCAGCGATTGAAACCCCACATAACTAAACTCCAGCACCACCGAATCCTGCCGGGGCAGGGAGATGGAGTAAAAGCCGTATTCATTGGTGATGGTGCCAGCCCCGGTGGGTGCCGTGACGCTTGCGCCGATGAGGGTTTCGCCGTTGTCGGCATCATACACCGTGCCGCTTACGGTAAATTGCTGCGCCTCCGCGTACGAAACAAGCAGCAAGAGGCAACAGCTTAGAAGATTTTGTAGATTCATTTCAGTTGGTATCTGTTTTTTGGTTACAATTTAGATAAGTCGAATGCGGTCGGGGTTAATTTTTTTTTGCTAAAAACGTGACTTCTGCAAACCTACTTTGCGTCTTAACAAGGATGCAAATTTTTCTACCAAACCCTCGTTTATTTCTAACAACGGTACAAATTCGTAATTTACACGACTATGTCAGAAATCGCAACTACAACAACCGCCCGGCAAAAAAGATGGCGCACACCGGAAACGAATGCCGAAATTGTCTGCCAATTGCAACAAGCCCTGGGGATTCACCCCATTTTTTGCACGCTGCTGGCGCAACGCGGCATTACCACTTTTGACGAAGCCCGGCGTTTTTTCCGCCCGGAGTGGAGTCATTTGCACGATCCTTTTTTAATGAAGGATATGGAAAAGGCGGTCGCGCGTTTGTCAGCAGCCATTCAAAAAGGTGAAAAAATTTTATTGTATGGCGATTATGATGTGGACGGCACGACTTCCATCGCTTTGCTATACAGTTTTTTAATACAACATCATAAAAACCTCGATTATTACATCCCGGATCGGTACAAAGAGGGCTACGGGGTTTCCTCAGAAGGCATCTGGTACGCGCACGAGCAAGGGGTGAACCTGATTATCACATTGGATTGTGGCATTACAGCCATCAACCAGGTAAAACGCGCCAACGAACTCGGCATAGCCGTAATCATCTGCGACCATCACCTGCCCGAAGCCACCCTGCCCGCCGCCGTTGCCGTGTTGGATGCTAAACGGTCGGACTGTACCTACCCGTTCAAAGAACTGAGCGGCTGCGGGGTGGCGTTTAAACTGGCGCAGGCGTACGTGCGCGCGCAGGGCTGGAACGAAGATCAACTCTTAGAACTGACTGATTTTCTGGCAGTTAGCATCGCTTGTGATATTGTGCCGATCGTAGATGAGAACAGAACCCTGGCGTGGTTGGGAATGCAGCAACTCAACCGCACCCAGCGTCCGGGTCTGAAAGCCCTGATTGACCTGAGCAAACGCCCGCGCCCGCTCACCGTAAGTGACGTGGTGTTTGGACTCGGACCCATGATCAACGCCGCCGGTCGCCTCGCCGACGCGCATCAGGCGGTGCGAATGCTTTTGTCCGGCGATGCCAACATTGCCTACGACTACGGGCGCGTGCTGGAAACCCGTAACAAACTGCGCAAGGAATTTGACCAGCGTATTTTTCAGGAAGCCCGCGAGCTGTTTTTGCAAGACCCGCGCTGGCAAGAGCGCAAAAGCATTGTATTGTATCAACCGCACTGGCACAAAGGCATCGTGGGCATTGTGGCTTCACGGATGGTGGAAGCATTTCACCGCCCGACGATCATTCTCACCAACTCCGACAACAAAGTAGCGGGTTCTGCCCGCTCGGTCAATGGCTTCGACATTCACCACGCTATCGGGCAGTGCCGGGATTTGTTGTTGTCGTACGGGGGTCATGCTCACGCGGCGGGCTTGTCCTTGCGCCCGGAAGACTTCTCGTTTTTTCAGGATCGGCTGGAGGCAGTCGTAACCACGCACATTGCACCGGAAACGCTGGAACCCGAAATTGAAGTGGCTTGTGACATTGATTTGAAAGAAATCACACCCGGTTTTTGGAAGATTCTGCGGCAGTTTGCACCTTTTGGTCCGGGCAATCACAACCCGACTTTCGTGGCACGCAGCGTGCAGGACATCGGCTATTCCAAACTCCTCACCGGCAACCACCTTCGCCTGTGCATCAAACAAGCCGATTCTACTTCCTTCCTGGGTGTAGCTTTTGGCAGGGGCGACGATTTTACGAAGGTACGCACCCGCCAGCCGTTTGATCTGTGTTTTAATTTGCAGGAAAATCATTGGAATGAGATGACTTCCTTGCAACTGGTAGTGAAGGATATGCAGTTTGGGAAAGGTGTTGAGGGATGAGGATAGAAGGTTGAAATGAACAGGGAAAGTTATAATTTTGCAATAAAAATGCCTGAAACAATTACCACCCCAGCTGCGCCCGCCCCTGTAGGTGCTTACCCACACGCACGCCGGGCAGGCAATCTGCTGTTTTTGTCGGGCATTGGTCCACGTGACCCGGAGACGAACGCCATCCCCGGCTTGGAGCGCAACGCCAGTGGGCAGTTTGTCACCTTCGATTTTGCGGCGCAGTGCCACGCGGTATTTAACAATGTGAAAACGGTGCTGGAAGCCAGCGGTGCCAAATGGGAAGACCTGGTGGATGTGACCGTGTATCTGGTGAATATGGAACGGGATTTTGTGACATATAACCAAATCTACGCTGAATATTTCCAAGCACATCAACCCTGCCGCACCACCGTGGGCGTGAGCGCACTGCCTACACCCATTGCCATTGAGCTGAAATGCGTGGCGTGGTTGGAGTATTGATGGGAATGTTGGAGTATTGAAGTGTTTGGAGAACTTAATTGGCTTGAAACGTTTTTGATTGAATTATTTGCACTAATTTTGCAACATGAAATTTTACCCACTCTCTCTTCTACCTTTTCGCTAGCGTTGCTAACTCCTGGCTACTTGCCTTGTTTTATAAAACGCAATTCTTCATTTGTAAATCGTACATTCATAATATGCTGGATCAATTAACCGGAATCGTAGATCGCTTTGTGCATTTGGAAGAGCAAATGGCAGACCCCAGCGTGGTGAGCGACTTGGAGCGGTACAAAAAAGTGAGTCGCGAATACAAAGAATTGAAGGAAATTGTGGAGGTGTATAAAGTGTATAAACAAACCCTCGACAACATCGCCTCCGCCCGGCAACTGCTCAACGACCCTGACCCCGAAATGCGCGAAATGGCGGAACTGGAACTCGAAACTGCCTCACCGCAACAAGCCGCGCTGGAAGAACAACTCAAAATGCTGCTCATCCCGAAAGACCCGGAAGACCGCAAAGACGTGATTTTTGAAATTCGCTCCGGCACCGGCGGCGACGAGGCGAGTCTGTTTGCAGGCGACCTGTACCGGATGTACTCGCGCTACTTTGATGAGCAGGGTTGGAAGGTAGAAACCCTGGAGGTAAACGAAGGCACGGTGGGCGGTTACAGCAAACTCAGCCTGGAAATTCAGGGCGAGAGCGTGTATGGCAAGTTGAAATTTGAATCGGGGGCGCACCGGGTGCAGCGCGTACCAAAGACCGAATCGCAGGGGCGCGTCCACACTTCGGCGGCGACGGTGGCAGTGATTCCCAAACTGGAAATGGAGGATGTGAACATCAATCGGGCAGATTTGAAAATTGACACCTTTCGGGCAAGCGGCGCGGGCGGGCAGCACATCAACAAAACGGAATCGGCGGTGCGCATCACGCATATCCCAACGGGTGTGGTGTCGGAAAGCCAGGACGGACGCTCGCAGATCAGCAACCGCGAGATTGCGCTGCAACGTTTATACCAAAAAATTTATGAGGCGCAGCAGCACAAACATCTATCGGAACTAGCCGCGCAGCGCAAATCGCTCGTGGGCAGCGGCGACCGCTCCGAAAAAATCCGCACTTACAACTACCCGCAAAATCGCGTAACCGACCACCGGCTCGAAGGCGATGCCAAAAATTATAACCTCGACAGTGTGATGGAGGGAAAACTGCACGACATCATCGAAGCCTTGCAAATAGCCGAAAATGCCGAGAAAATGAAAGCGCGGGAGGAAGAGTCAGTGGGCAGTTAGCACTAGGCAGTGGCACATTGACCCCTCCAACTCCCGAAGGGGTAGAGCAATGCGCCGCTGCTTTTATGCTAATTCTTCCAATCGCGTCTTTTGCAATGCGGCTTGTTTGTATGGTTCTAACTCACTGATAGACAGCGGGTTGTTGGAATCCTGAATCTGCATAGCATGATCGAAAGCCTGTAGTGCTTCGTTGAATTTGCCAACAGCCGATAAGGCTTTGCCATAGTTGAACCAGGCTTTTTGCCGCCATTTGTAATTGGAATCCTCTGGTTGGAAGGTACGCCCGGTGAAGAATTTCAGTTCGGTTGCCGCCTGTTCAAACTCCTTTATTTTCAAATGACATTCGCCTTTGACGCGACGGGCTTTCCAGTAAATCGGCTCATGCGGGATGGAACGTTTGATCGCCTGCTCCAAATCCTGCGTAGCACCTTTCCAGTCCTGCTGCACCATTTTTACAAAGGCCCTGCCCAAGAACGGCTCGGCATGATTCGGATTAAGATCAATACTTTTGGTATAATCGTACAGCGCGTCGGCATAGTTTTTCAACTGGAAATTGACATACCCCCGGCGTTCATAAGCAGCGGCGTGGCGTTCGTATTTTTCAATGGCGGAACTCAGGGCGGCGCGCGCCTCGTTTTCCATGCCCTCGTTTTTTACCATTTCTCTGCCTTTCAGATAAAACTGCACGGCGCCTTTGTCGCTTTTCGGCTCAATGAGGTGGTACTTCAACACCTTGCCGTTGTCGGTCATCCACGCGCGCAGATCGCCCGCGATGGCGAATTGTGCCACGTATTCCAACAAATTGAGGGTATTCTGCCAGCTTTTTTCGTTGGATTGTATGACCATCCGGGGAATGTCCAACGAGGAAGTTGGTTCGTGAAACACCTCTTCCAGTTTAAACATCAATTCCGCCGTGCGGTAATGGGTTTCCATCCGCTGTTGGTACATTTTGAGTACCTTCTCGTAGCTTTTGGGGCTGCCAAACTCCAACCGCCCGGAGAGAATGGTTTTAAATGTTGTCATAGCCTGCTGTTTTTCAATTTTTTTAATTCTGTATTTGCACAATTCCGGGGCAGTAAAAGAGGACACGAAAGTTGTACCGTGCAAGGTATGTAGCCACCTTGTACCGTTGTACACTTTCATTTCGGTTAATTTTTGACGGTTCGTTGCCAAAGGTTAGGTTAGCATACACAATTCAGGAGGGGTGTAAACTCCCCAAACAGGTCAGTGTGTTGTAGCAGCGTACAGGCAGCAAGTGCCTACGCGCATAGTGTTTCGATAGTACCTTCTTTTTTGAATGGAATATGGACCAGAACCGGACTACAAAGGTCGGGGGTCTTGCGCTAAAATGCAAGTTTACAGCAGCTTAAATTCAAATATTTATTTTCGTAAAATATCTATATGTTGTTAAGATTAATTTGATAATGGTTGGAATCTTGTTGGTAAGTTTTTAAACATTGTGGAAAAAGCTATTTTTATTTTTAACAATAATTTAAATTACAAATAAAATTTTTTATAAATTATCAAAATTCGTATTGGCTACTTTGATTTATAAAAGTGTAATTAACTGTCTGTCAGCCTTGTAGTTTTTCCAACTTCCGACTTTGCACTTCCGACTTCTCCCTTATCCTGCCCATACCTTGCATCCTTCGGTACAATTGGTACAAATGTCAATATTTTTTCGTCCGTCCAACAACCGGGTGCGAAACTGTTGGTAACTTTTTCCCCACCAGAGTTCCCGAAAAGATTGCTGCTTCAAATTGCCCAGCCGGTGCGTTGCATCTTTGTCAAAGCAGCAGGGCACCACCACGCCGTCCCAGGTGATAACGCACGAATGCCAGAGTTTCCAACAGTGGTTGAGCAATTTATTTTTCACACGGTAAGTGCCGTCGGGTTGGCGCGTGTAGCGGGCGTAGCGATCCAGCGTGGGTATCAGGGGGTTTCCGTTTTCATAATCATACACCTGCGCCGTTTTTAATTTTACTTCGTCTATGCCGATTTCTTTTGCCAGGCGATAGATTTCCGGAATCTGGTGTTCATTGGGGCGCACCACCAGAAACTGAAAAATCAGGTGTGGCGTATGCGATTTCAATTCTCTCTTCCAGTGCACCACATTGCGCGCACCTTGCAGCACGGTTTCCAGTTTGCCTTCTTTTCTATACGATTCGTAGGTTTCCTGCGTGGTGCCGTCCACCGAAATGATGAGCCGATCCAGCCCGGATTCCACGGTTTTGCGGGCGTTTTGTGTGTTTAAAAAATGACCGTTGGTAGAAGTGATGGTGTACAAACCCTTCTGGTGTGCGTAATTCACCATTTCTAAAAAACTGGGATTGATGTAGGGTTCGCCCTGAAAATAAAAGATCAGGCAGGTCAAATCGCGGTACAGCGCGTCAATCGTCTGCCGGAAAAAATCAGCGCGCAGATTGCCCGTCGGGCGGGTGAAAGCGCGCAAGCCGCTGGGGCACTCCGGGCAGCGCAGGTTGCAGGCAGTGGTAGGTTCAAAAGAAATGGTAAATGGTACACCCCATTGCATGGGTAGTTTCGTCCATTTCGACAGGTAATACGAAGTCAACACCAGCGCGGCGTTCCAGGTGCGGCGTGGGGTGAATTTGCGAAGGAAATTGATGGCATCGTCTAAATGTGCCAATGTGTTAATGTATTTTTGTGTTTGTGTGCGACGCGCAGCAACGTCCCGCCGAAGGGCGGGATCAATGTCTGACTTTCCGCCTCTGACTTCAATTCTTCTTTTCCTCATACTCCACCGCTACCGCCTCGTCCATGTGCGTGATGCGCACCTCGGTACGGCGGTTGTAGCGGTGTTCTTCATCCGAGCATTCTACCCCGTCTTTACAGTGGTTGCGCAGTTTGGACTCGCCGTAGCCCAGTGCTTTGATGCGCTTACCTGCAATGCCCCGACCCATGAGAAATTCTTTGGCAGATTCGGCGCGTTTGAGCGACAAATCAAAGTTATAGGTCTCATCGCCCTGGCTGTCTGTGTGCGAAATCAGTTCAATTTCCATACTCGGATAAGTTTTCATCAGCTGCGCCAGGGATTCGAGTTCGCGGTCTTCGCCGGTACGAACAGTGGATTTATTAAAATCGTAGTAAATATTTTCCAACACAATGGTGGTGCCGGTTTTCAAGGGTTCCCGCGCGATGGCTTCCGAAAGGAGCGGCATCCGCATGGTGATATCTGCCGAACGGCTACCCCGGATTTTCACGGTGGATACGTCGGTGCGGGTCGGTGCGTAGCCTTGCTTTTCGCTAATGACCGAAAAATCACAACCCATTTCCAGACAATATTCAAACTTGCCCTGGATGTTCGTACGCACGGTTCCTTCTTCGCCCGTGCAGGCATTTTTCACCCGAATGTGGGCATTCGCAACAGGGCGGTTGGTTTTTTCGGTGAGTACCGTACCGGTCAGTGCCAGGCAGTTGCTGGGTTTCAGCACAACTTCGAGCGGCTGCGGAATCTCCACATTCCTGGTAGAATAGCTCACTTCCTGCATGGTGTAACCGGCTTTAGACACCAAGATCAGGTAATCTTTATTTTCTTCCAGTTGCAGGGTCACATCGCCGTTTCGACCCGTGAGATAGCGCGGCTCGCCGAGTTCGTCCTCTTTTTTGCGCACCATGTTGAAAACCATATCTGCGCCATTTGCCTGCGATGGCTTCAATTCAACATTGTACAACTGCTCGTTCTGCAACAAGCCATCGTCCGATTTTTCAAAAATGCGCACTGCCGCTCCCGGCATCCGTCGGCTATTGCCAGCATCATACACCGACAGCAGCGCGTTCATTTTCGTTTTCACTTCCAAACCCTGCAAGCCTTGCGGTGCTTCAAAGAGGTACAAATCATCTTTGCCCGCGCCGCCTTCCCGATTGGAAGAGAAATAGCCGTGCGTACCTTCGCTGTTCAAAATAAAACCCAGGTCATCCTGCGCCGAGTTAAACGGTTTGCCCAGATTGGTCACTTTTCCCCACACCCGGCTGCTCAGGTCCAGCATAAACAAATCCAGCCCGCCGAAGCCCGAATGCCCATCGGAGGCAAAAAACAGCATGCCACTTTCGTGGAAAAATGGGAAGGCTTCATTTTTTTCGGTGTTTACATCAGGACCGAGATTGATAAGGTCTGACCATGCGCCGTTCACTTTTTTCACCATGTATAAATCTGTGCCGCCGAAACCGCCGGGCTTGTTAGATGCCAAAAACATCGTGTTTCCATCGGCTGAAAGCGTGGGGTGCATACAGGAGTAATCGTCGCTGTTGAACGGAAGTTCCACCACATTTTCCCAATCGTATAAGCCTTTTTGTGCCTGGTAGATTTTGAGGCGCACTTTTCCTTTTGAGTCGGTGCGCACCACCCCGCCTGTTTGATTGTTGCGGGTAAAAAAAATCTGGGTGCCTTTTCGGTTGAACGTCACCGGACCTTCGTGCAGTTGTGAATTAATTTCCAGCGACAAACTATGCGCTTTCAGGGGCATTCCGTTTGGATCCAAATCGCTGTAAAACAATTCAAAAAAAGTTTCGCCGAGGCGTTCGTCCACGGGTCCGTTTTTAAATCGCGAGGAGACAAACACCAAGCCATTTTGGTAAAATGCCGGGGAGAACTCCAGTGCGGGAGTATTGATGCTCGCGCAATTGGTAAGGGTGATGTTTTGGGGTGGCTGTATAGCACCGGGTTTACGTTGGGCAGGGAGGTGCCAAAGCAGGCAAGTGAAAAGGAGCGTTGCTAATGTTGTTTTTTTCATGGGGATGTTAATATGCTGATTTACTAATTTGATAATGTGCGAATGCCGAAACAAGGTAGAATTCCGTACTTTTTTAAATTCTGATCGTCAAACACTTATCTGCCTGCGCCACGGCTATAGCTAAGGCGACAAGCCGTTCGGTGCACAGCCGACTGCAACCGTTAACTGCCAATTTACTAAAAAAATCTGGGATCTTCAAAATCACCGGGTCTGTCTTTTCTACCGCCGAAAAGAAACCGCAGCACCCCTTCAAACGTGCCGCTGTTGTAATTGCGTAATTCCGATAAAGTCAATTCGTATGCCAAACCCAGCGTCAGTTCGTTGGTCAGGCGAGTGCCTAAAAGCAGTGCCGCCGACTCTCCGGCGTTCGTGCGTGTGGAGCCGCCGATGCGGTACGAAACCCCGGTGGTAAATTTATCAAAAAATACGAAATTGAGGTTGGCATCTGCGTCAAAAGGTGCGCCACCGACGTATTTCAGCAGAATCTGTGGTTGCATTTCTACCTTTTCGCCCAATTGGAAATTTACACCGCCCATCAGGAAAATGTGCCGTTCCTCGCGGGAAAGCACGCCGCCCGAACTTGCCAGGTCAATGTTGTTTTCCAGCAAACGCGGAATGGAAAATCCGACATACGCATTCTTAGATTCATAATACAAACCCGCTCCAAAATTGGGCAGGTAGCGGCTCTGGTCGCTGCGCGGCACGGCAGGATCCGTGTCAATGGGCTGTGTACCAATGGTTTCTGAAAAATTGATTCTAAAAAGCCGGATGGAGGCTTGCACACCGATGCCCAGCGTGCCATTGCCCAGGCGCAGATGGTAGGCATAAGCCGCATCGGCGGTGTAGTTGTTGGTCACGCCGATGGTTTGTCGGGCAATGGTGCCGCCTACGCCCACGCGCCCGTTGAGTACGGGCATATTGAAGGTGACGAGTTGGGTTTGTGGTGCACCCTCAAAGCCGATCCACTGCGTTCGGGCTAGTGCCGATACGCTTACCGAGCCGTCTTTGCCTGCAAATGCGGGATTGTAGCCAAGTTTGTAATACATAAACTGGGTGTATTGCTCTTCCTGTTGCGCCTGCAAAGTGATTGCTAATCCGCAACACAGCAAAAAGGTGTAGATTTTTTTCATGTTTTTTCTTTTACTACCTAAGACACCTAAGGACACCTAAGCCAGGGTAGGCAGATACCTCGCATCTTACGTATTTAACAACTTTTATCCAATATCTAACATCCAATATCTAACATCTACTTACCGTTGAATCATCACAAAACCGTTTTTCGGTTTGCTGCCGTCGCCCAGATTGACAATGTAAAAATACGTGCCTGCCGGGAGGTTTTCGCCGTTGTAGGTGCCGTCCCAGGTGTTGCGGTACGGGATTTCCGAGCGGAAGACCTCGTCGCCCCAGCGGTTGAAAATAGCTACCTGGCTCTGCGGATAATTCGTATCATCAATGAAGCATGGGATGACAAAATTGTCGTTGATACCATCGCCGTTCGGGGTGATGATAGAGGGAATGACGCAATCCGCATCTTCGCCGATGCGCAGTGTGACTTTGGCGGAGGCGCATTGGCAGCCGTCGCTACAAATTTGGTAGGTAAATTCATCCGTTCCTACATAGTTGATGTTCGGTGTATAAACGAATGTTCCTTGCGCATCTTTTTCCAGCTTGCCATTGCGGGGCTGGGTCAGGGCACTGGAGGTCGTGCCGGCAGGGGTACGGTCGTTGGTCAGCACGTCCAGTGCGGTGGCTTTGCCAAATTCTACGGTCAGGTTGTCGTTCGCAGCACGCGGATTTTCTTTGTACGTGATCACGACGGTGTCCCGGGCGACGGGTCCGCAAAGCGCGTTGTCAATCGTCCAGACGAGCAGATTATTGCCGGGAACGAGATTGGAAACGGTGGCTTTCGGGTCTCGGCTATTGGAAAACGAAATTTTTGAATCCGGTGAATTCCACTGCCCAATACTTGTCAAAGCCGGGTTATCCGCATCAAGTACCGCGTTGCCCTGGTCGTTGCACACAATTTTATCCGTTCCGGCGAATAGATCGGTATCGGAGGTATTCACCTGCACGGTTGCCGACAGCCCCCCGCAGCCGCCGATGATGCGCCAGGTAAATTGGTACAAATTACCGGGTTGTAAACCCTCGATCAGCGTTTTTGGATTGGAAGGTTCTACAATACGTACGCCCAGTGCCGACTGTGCGGTAGATTGCGACCAGACGCCCTGCCCGCTCATAGGCAGCACCGCGTCCAGCTGCGTGCGGTCGGTGGCGCACACCAGCGTATCGTTGCCCGGATCGGGTACTTCTACCGGGATGAGGTCGAATTTTACCGTATCGGCAGCATAATTTTCACAAACGCCATTTGACAAGGTCCAGCGGAACAGGTAAATCGAATCGCCTTGTAAACCGGTAATCGCCGAGGTGGGACTGAACGGATTTACAAAACGCACCCCCACTGTATCGCCCTGTACAATACTCCAACGCCCGGAGCCCGTCACGGGCGCGCGTGCCGCCAGTGTTATGATATCCACTTCACACAAAGATTGATCGGTACCGGCAAAAGCCGTGTCGTTCGGAATTGTGTTCATCACCACCGTAGTAGGCGCAGACAAAGCCGAGCTACAATTATTTAATACCGCCGCCACCGTAAATAGCTCATTACCGTCGGTGTAAGTATCAAAATTCGTAATATCCAGGTTCAAATTGCGGGTAGTACCCACCGTGTCGCCCTGCTGATTGTACCAAATGTAAGTTGCCCCTGACACCGCCGAGGAGGGCAGCACCGAAAGCCGGAGTGCCGCCTCTGGTCGGTCAATACAAATGGCTCCGCTATTGGTCGCTCGCGGGGTAGCAGGTCGGGTATTAACCACCATTTGCACCGAATCCAAATTGGATACACAACCATTTACTGTTGCTGCTACTTTGTAAAAACCATTGTTGGAGGTCGCATTCGCATTTGGAATAGGCGGATTTGCAACCGAGGAACTGAAACCGCCCGGACCCTGCCACACATAAGTGGCACCGGGTATAAAAGTTGCATTGAGTTGAATGGTATCGCCAGTACAAACCGGACCGTTGGCAGTAGCAAAAATGCGCGGTGCCGGATTGATCGGAACATTAATGGCAGCCGATTCGCGAGAGGTACAGCCATCTATAATGATCGTTACCGAATACAAACCACTGTCAGCAGCGGTTGGGTTAGGTAAATTAAAAGCCGGGGTCGAAGTTGGAATCGTCCCCTTGGGCGTTTTCCAGCTATATACTACATCACTGCCGCTCACCGCAGTTGCCACCAGCGTAATCGGTTTGCCTACACAAAACGGAAGCGGTGTACTGGCACCGATGGTGGGAGCCGCGGGTGTGGCGGGTGGTGTGCGCACATTGACGGTGGTCGTTCTGGGCTGGGAAGCACAGCCCTCGCCGTTGGTAACAACGAGTTGATAATTGCCGTTACTGGCTTCCGTAGCGTTTGGAATGAGTGCCACACTATCCGACGAAGCGAAATTCGGACCCGTCCAGCGATATTGATACGTGCCGTCGTTGGCGGGTAGCACGCTGGCTGCCAAGCGAATATCGGTTGGTCCGGTCAGACACTTCTGCCCGTCGTTGCTCACACCCGTGATCGTCACGCCTTTGCGCACTTGCACCTCCACGTTGGCTGTATCGGCGCAACCCGCCTGGGTTTTAATAATGACCCGATAAATACCCCCGCGATTGCTCGCAATATTGGGAATCGCCGGCGGGTTTTGCGAGGCAGCCAGGAATCCGTTTGGACCTGTCCAACTGTACGTCGCATCGGTCAAAGTGGGGGAAGAGAGCAAGCGCAGTTCGCCGCCTTCGCACACCGGACTGGGATTAGCGGAAGCTACTGCCACCGGCACCGTATTCACCACCACTGCGGTACTCATGGAGGGGTCAGAATCACAGCCGTTTTGGGTGACGAACAAGCGCCAAGGTCCGGCTTGCGCCGCGGTGGCATTCGAAATAGAAAAGGTATTGGTCGTGGTTAAAAATTCCTGCAAGGTAGGCGAAATCCAATGATAGACCGTTGCACCCATCGTTGTAGTGGAAAGGGTGATGGTGGAACCTTCACACACGGGGCTGGAATTAATCAGCTCAGGGCGGGGCGAGGGTTTTGGTTTTACGTTCACCACGGCAAAATCGGGCGTGGAAGGGCAGCCGTTGCGCAGCACCACCAGGCTATACACACCGCTGCCTGCCGGTGTGATGTTGCTGATAACCGGCGGCAATTGATTGCTAGAGGAGTAATTATTCGGACCCGTCCACTGGTAGGTAATGCCCGGACCGGACACCAGCGTTTCCAACCGAACCGTACCCCCTTCGCAAACCGTTATCAAAGAATCACTGATAACGGCAGTCGGCATACTGTTGGCAGTGACGGTGAACGGCGCAGAGGGTGCCGATAAACAGCCATCGGCTTCAATGGTCAAATAATATTGATTGGCTCCCGGCGCATGCGGCTGCGGGATGGTAAACGCCGGCACGGAAGTTGTTCCAATCAGAACACCACCTGGCGGCGCACCCCGATACCAGCGATACGTCACATTCGTACCGCTTGGCACTACCGAAGAATTTAAAATAATATCTTGGTTCAAACATACATTGGCAGGCGTGACGACGGAGGGTGTCAAAGGCAAATCTTCAATCGCCACCTGCACCGCCCCGATGGAGTTACAACCTGTGATGCCCGATATTTCCACCGAATACGTCCCGGCATTTGCCGCCCCAATGTTGAATATCCGGGGATTGCGTTCGGTGGAAAAAAAGCCGTTTGGACCACTCCAGCGATAGGTATAAACAATGCCCCCTATAGCTGCCGGCGGATTGGCAAACAAAAACAAGGTGTCGCCGCCGCACAGGCCGCTGTTAGCAGTGGGTTGCGGCTCTTCCGCTTCGATGCGCACCAGCGACTGGCAGGTGCTGCTGTTGCCCGATGCATCCACTACGGTGAGGGTCACGATGGCGTTGGTTTCTACCTGCGCACAGTTGAAGGTATTGGGCGTGAGGAAAGTGGTATCAATCATGCAGTTGTCGGTGCTACCGGCGTTGATCACATTCGCGGAAATCGTTTCCACTTCCAAACCCGACGGATTAATGAAAATAGTCGTCGGCTGGCAGCGTGCAATGGGCTTTTCCCGGTCTTCTACTTTTACGTTGTACGAACAGGTGTCGGCATTGCCCGCTTCATCTTGTAGAATGTAGAATACCTGGGTTTCGCCTACGGTAAAATTGACGGTTGGGGTGACGGTCGGTGGAGTCATGGGCGTGAGCGGCGTGACGACGGCTCCGGTGGTGTAAAACGAGGGCGTAAGCTGATCGTATTGTAATGTTACCAACACAAAACTCGTGCTGTCAATGCCGCCGTTCATTTTCACTTTTGATGTATCGCAGGGGTTGATGCCATCGCCTGCCACACCAGGCGGAACGGTGATCACGTTGGGTTCCACGCGAATCTGAATCGTGCCGTCGGCTGCCCATTTATTCAGGGTATCTTTTGGAATGGTGAGGGTAAACTGCCCCGGTGTAGTGCAGTTGGCAATCCCCACGTTGGTTGTGCCAAGTGTCGTATTGTTCTCGCCAATAATGCGCAGAAAAGCACCATTGGTATTAAAATCACCCAGTAAATCGAGCGTCAGGGTTGCGTTGCCGATGGCGTTGGCGGCTACGTTGGTAAAATTGTAAGTGCGGGTGTTGGCTTGGTAGGTGTTTAAATTCGGGTCGCGATTGAACGTCAGAAAAGCGTCGCTCAGATTCGTCGGCAAGGTTACCTCGTAGTTCATACCCGCCGAGCAGTTATCCGTCACACCAAGCGGCAGCGGCAGTTGGATCGGGGCGATACACTTGCCCGAATCCAGGCTCACCGTAATGTCGGGCGGGCAAGCCAGCACGGGCGGCTCGCGGTCCTGCACTTTGACGAGGTATGAAC